>ENA-UOOR01000026-UOOR01000026.1-fermentation-metagenome-genome-assembly--contig:-NODE-26-length-211481-cov-171.503997_pt1 | contig 211481 bp, 156 predicted proteins | sample MGYA00245780_ERZ724029 | MGnify/ENA primary metagenome ERZ724029 (study PRJEB28704, sample SAMN03018315) | fermentation metagenome | biome: anthropogenic terrestrial biome; feature: soil...
TAATAAATCAATGTACGCCTTCCAGAATTACTTCCAGTAAAATAAGGATTGAAACTTGAAAACTTGAAGGCTATGAGGTTGGTTATCCCTCTTCCAGAATTACTTCCAGTAAAATAAGGATTGAAACGGTGCTACTCAACAAATATTCAAAGATAATTCCGACACTTCCAGAATTACTTCCAGTAAAATAAGGATTGAAACCTTCAATTATTATTGAAGATAAGAAAAAAGCTGCTTTCTTCCAGAATTACTTCCAGTAAAATAAGGATTGAAACCGCTCTATCCATGTTTGGTGCATGTGAGCAATAGAGCTTCCAGAATTACTTCCAGTAAAATAAGGATTGAAACAATACACTATATACTTCAGGTATAGCAGGCGGTGGACTTCCAGAATTACTTCCAGTAAAATAAGGATTGAAACCATAATAAGGAAAACTGATCTCCAGTTCCTTGACCTCTTCCAGAATTACTTCCAGTAAAATAAGGATTGAAACCGCTCTATCCATGTTTGGTGCATGTGAGCAATAGAGCTTCCAGAATTACTTCCAGTAAAATAAGGATTGAAACATTATTAATAAATCAACCCCAATATTACCATCACTAACTTCCAGAATTACTTCCAGTAAAATAAGGATTGAAACTTATTACTACTTTTTCTTATACTCAAACAAAATTATCTTCCAGAATTACTTCCAGTAAAATAAGGATTGAAACTAAATGTTGTTTCTTCATTCAGGGACAAAGGCTTGACTTCCAGAATTACTTCCAGTAAAATAAGGATTGAAACTTTGCTCTAACCTCTCTGCCTTATTTTTAGGTAGTTCTTCCAGAATTACTTCCAGTAAAATAAGGATTGAAACAAAAAAACAAGTAATAATCTAAAAACAAAAAACAGTTCTTCCAGAATTACTTCCAGTAAAATAAGGATTGAAACTGGTACTTGCAAAAAGCCATGAATCTTCTAACATTTCTTCCAGAATTACTTCCAGTAAAATAAGGATTGAAACTAAACAGCAAATTGATAGAGTTATAAAAGTATAAGAACTTCCAGAATTACTTCCAGTAAAATAAGGATTGAAACAAAACGATGAAAAAGTGGAGAAAAACAGCGAAAAATCTTCCAGAATTACTTCCAGTAAAATAAGGATTGAAACAGCCAATCTAAGCCAGCTCCTATTCCTTGCTTACGTTCTTCCAGAATTACTTCCAGTAAAATAAGGATTGAAACGAGTGATTGATAAAATTAATATTTATTGCGTCACCTGCTTCCAGAATTACTTCCAGTAAAATAAGGATTGAAACTTCTTTTCTAATTTGACCGCCACCAACCCTTTTTGACTTCCAGAATTACTTCCAGTAAAATAAGGATTGAAACAAAGCATAAGACTTTATTAAAAACTCGCAAAATGGCTTCCAGAATTACTTCCAGTAAAATAAGGATTGAAACCAACCCTGATACAACACCATGATATACAAACAAATACTTCCAGAATTACTTCCAGTAAAATAAGGATTGAAACTCATTCCATGATGGAACAGCTTACAAACCGATAATACTTCCAGAATTACTTCCAGTAAAATAAGGATTGAAACTTCTTAACGCCCAATTCATACTCTTTATTAGAATTAACTTCCAGAATTACTTCCAGTAAAATAAGGATTGAAACTTATTCCTGTATTTCCTGTATTTCCTCGCCTTATCACTTCCAGAATTACTTCCAGTAAAATAAGGATTGAAACCCCGAATAAAATATTCTTGATACCGCAAAAACGCTGACTTCCAGAATTACTTCCAGTAAAATAAGGATTGAAACATCGTTATAGGAAACATACTCAAAGCATTGCCGCTCACTTCCAGAATTACTTCCAGTAAAATAAGGATTGAAACTGCTTTTATCGAGGAGCGTGAATGGTTGCAGGAAAACTTCCAGAATTACTTCCAGTAAAATAAGGATTGAAACGATTTTGCCTATGAAAAAGCAGAAAATGAAAGAGGATCTTCCAGAATTACTTCCAGTAAAATAAGGATTGAAACACATCATGAGCAACCTAAAACTATATAACTACCAACACTTCCAGAATTACTTCCAGTAAAATAAGGATTGAAACGCCCTCCCTCTTGTTCATCAATCCAATCAAAGCAATCTTCCAGAATTACTTCCAGTAAAATAAGGATTGAAACTCCAAGCATAAAATCGCCAACTCCCTCAAACTTATCTTCCAGAATTACTTCCAGTAAAATAAGGATTGAAACAGCCAATCTAAGCCAGCTCCTATTCCTTGCTTACGTTCTTCCAGAATTACTTCCAGTAAAATAAGGATTGAAACGATTGTTTGCTTGCCTCACGCTCCGTAAGGTTACCAACTTCCAGAATTACTTCCAGTAAAATAAGGATTGAAACATAGCAAATTCAACAAGTTGAACTACATCCCTAAATCTTCCAGAATTACTTCCAGTAAAATAAGGATTGAAACATCGGGTTCTGCCCAGCCCTATTATCCTGCTTAAGGTCTTCCAGAATTACTTCCAGTAAAATAAGGATTGAAACGTGTAAACGAAATCGGTCGCCAAGCGTGGGTTGAACTTCCAGAATTACTTCCAGTAAAATAAGGATTGAAACGTGTAAACGAAATCGGTCGCCAAGCGTGGGTTGAACTTCCAGAATTACTTCCAGTAAAATAAGGATTGAAACAAAAATCAATAAAAGCATCAAAATTAGATGCATACTCTTCCAGAATTACTTCCAGTAAAATAAGGATTGAAACTGAGCCAGACAGGATAAATGATGCAGTCAAAGATAACTTCCAGAATTACTTCCAGTAAAATAAGGATTGAAACTATGCTCCTTCTTCAATTTCTCTAAAATCCATTCACGCTTCCAGAATTACTTCCAGTAAAATAAGGATTGAAACAGACGTATCAATTACCGAAAGCACAATTAATTATAGCCTTCCAGAATTACTTCCAGTAAAATAAGGATTGAAACTTGTAGTGCCAGCAAATAACCAGCTTATCATGTAATTCTTCCAGAATTACTTCCAGTAAAATAAGGATTGAAACTGACAAAATACAAGCCATAGATAGGCTTGCTAAATTGCTTCCAGAATTACTTCCAGTAAAATAAGGATTGAAACATTTTAAAATCGGTAGGGTATATTTCAACCCTACCACTTCCAGAATTACTTCCAGTAAAATAAGGATTGAAACTTTCATCCGTCTTTTTCATGCGCCAAACATAAGGTTCTTCCAGAATTACTTCCAGTAAAATAAGGATTGAAACGAAGATAATACAGTCACTCACAACTCTTGGGATGCAGCTTCCAGAATTACTTCCAGTAAAATAAGGATTGAAACCCTATATCGCTATATTCACCGTAAAAATCCCATAACTTCCAGAATTACTTCCAGTAAAATAAGGATTGAAACTAATTTTTTGCCTGTTTACAACCCTATTAAAACAACTCTTCCAGAATTACTTCCAGTAAAATAAGGATTGAAACTCCGCAAAAACACCGAAAAACCGTAGTTAAAGGATATCTTCCAGAATTACTTCCAGTAAAATAAGGATTGAAACTACGCACAACCGACCGCTTGATTTAAAATTTAAAACTTCCAGAATTACTTCCAGTAAAATAAGGATTGAAACATTATAACATCCTCATCATCCTGTCGTGGTAAACCCCTTCCAGAATTACTTCCAGTAAAATAAGGATTGAAACCAGTATAAACCATCATCCTTCACATAATAAGGAAAACTTCCAGAATTACTTCCAGTAAAATAAGGATTGAAACACGATTTCAGGGTGGCGAGTAATCCTTCAAATTACAGCTTCCAGAATTACTTCCAGTAAAATAAGGATTGAAACGTCATAATTATTCAGTCATTAACCATTTCTTCATTTCTTCCAGAATTACTTCCAGTAAAATAAGGATTGAAACAAAAATCAATGAAAAATTAGAATTAATCCCCTTAACTCTTCCAGAATTACTTCCAGTAAAATAAGGATTGAAACCTTTTAACACCTGTGCGGAGAAGTTTTTTCTAAATACTTCCAGAATTACTTCCAGTAAAATAAGGATTGAAACTTTTAAAATGGTAAATCATTCTCTACCTCCTTCGTTCTTCCAGAATTACTTCCAGTAAAATAAGGATTGAAACTTAAGTTCCTTAATGTTTGAGCCAACACCGGCACCAACTTCCAGAATTACTTCCAGTAAAATAAGGATTGAAACTCCTATTTTCTTCAATCCACTTTGTCGCACGTTCGTCTTCCAGAATTACTTCCAGTAAAATAAGGATTGAAACTCACCTCATTCATATCCCTTGTCCCTGCACCGTCTGCTTCCAGAATTACTTCCAGTAAAATAAGGATTGAAACGGTTATGTCTGTTTTTTATATAGCGGGGTCTTTATACTTCCAGAATTACTTCCAGTAAAATAAGGATTGAAACAGAAAAAGTTATCAACGTTATGGAAAAAGAAGAAAAGCTTCCAGAATTACTTCCAGTAAAATAAGGATTGAAACTCAAAAATAGAGGAATTGAGGGAGGAGGTTTCCAATACTTCCAGAATTACTTCCAGTAAAATAAGGATTGAAACCCAACTGACGGAGACACAAACTCCATCGGGTGCGGTCTTCCAGAATTACTTCCAGTAAAATAAGGATTGAAACTTAGACATCTCTCAAAACACTTTCAATTGCATCAATCTTCCAGAATTACTTCCAGTAAAATAAGGATTGAAACTATACTGTTTTTTCCTGTATGATCTGCTTCGGCTTGCTTCCAGAATTACTTCCAGTAAAATAAGGATTGAAACGAAATAGACGGGGTAGTAAATCCATTTCCACTTGATCTTCCAGAATTACTTCCAGTAAAATAAGGATTGAAACAGAAACTTGACGAAGCAAGTAATCCGGATACCGGAGCTTCCAGAATTACTTCCAGTAAAATAAGGATTGAAACTTTTTGATATACCAAGTTATATCGCCAAATTTAATTCTTCCAGAATTACTTCCAGTAAAATAAGGATTGAAACATAATTAAAACCTCACGATGTACAGGTAAATCGTTCTTCCAGAATTACTTCCAGTAAAATAAGGATTGAAACTCAGCTAAACAATTAGGATTTGTAACTCCAAAACAACTTCCAGAATTACTTCCAGTAAAATAAGGATTGAAACTGACTATTCAATAGACGACACTTCATCACTCTATACTTCCAGAATTACTTCCAGTAAAATAAGGATTGAAACTTGAATCAAGCGACTTTTGCTTGTCTGCCGTCTTCTCTTCCAGAATTACTTCCAGTAAAATAAGGATTGAAACATATACCTCCCAACGCCAAAAGTGCTGGGCCTATCGCTTCCAGAATTACTTCCAGTAAAATAAGGATTGAAACCTAAATACTTCTTTTCGGTAGCATCCCCATATACTGGCTTCCAGAATTACTTCCAGTAAAATAAGGATTGAAACATAATTATGTACTTCATGCTAATTATTTATATATAACTTCCAGAATTACTTCCAGTAAAATAAGGATTGAAACACCATTAATCCAGCCTCCTCATTGGAAAGCATATCACTTCCAGAATTACTTCCAGTAAAATAAGGATTGAAACCCTTATTGTATCTCAGTTCAGGTACTTCAAGGAACTCTTCCAGAATTACTTCCAGTAAAATAAGGATTGAAACTAATTTTGGCACTTAAACCCCTGACACGCAAAGATTCTTCCAGAATTACTTCCAGTAAAATAAGGATTGAAACATACATTATTGTGCTTCATCTGTAATTCACTACCCACTTCCAGAATTACTTCCAGTAAAATAAGGATTGAAACTCTCATCCTCCGCTATTTTCAAGTCATGTTTAAGTACTTCCAGAATTACTTCCAGTAAAATAAGGATTGAAACCTTTCTAAATCTGATTTGTACCCTTCTTTTCATAGAGCTTCCAGAATTACTTCCAGTAAAATAAGGATTGAAACACGGAACTGCAAATGTAAGTGGTGCATTAAGTGGAGCTTCCAGAATTACTTCCAGTAAAATAAGGATTGAAACTTAATATCTTAAATGAGAAGGGGGTAAAAGGCACATTCTTCCAGAATTACTTCCAGTAAAATAAGGATTGAAACTCAGAGACGTCATACTACCATACCTGAATAAACACTTCCAGAATTACTTCCAGTAAAATAAGGATTGAAACTTAATTCTAAATGGTTTGTTGCTATTACCATTAACGCTTCCAGAATTACTTCCAGTAAAATAAGGATTGAAACAATCAATCGCTGTTGATAATTCACTCGAAATACCGCTTCCAGAATTACTTCCAGTAAAATAAGGATTGAAACTATGGATTTCCTTTTAATTTCATGAAGCAACACTTTCTTCCAGAATTACTTCCAGTAAAATAAGGATTGAAACAAAACAAGGTCAATGAAATGAGAGGCGGCGATGGGCTTCCAGAATTACTTCCAGTAAAATAAGGATTGAAACTTCAATTCCTTGATGTTTGAACCGACTCCAGCACCAACTTCCAGAATTACTTCCAGTAAAATAAGGATTGAAACTTAGGTTCTTTTGTTACTATTTCCATATATGGAAACCTTCCAGAATTACTTCCAGTAAAATAAGGATTGAAACTCACTGAAGGATTCATTGCCTGGGCAGATGAATATTTCTTCCAGAATTACTTCCAGTAAAATAAGGATTGAAACTTCCTGAGCGAATCAGAGAGAAATATCGCAAAAAACTTCCAGAATTACTTCCAGTAAAATAAGGATTGAAACTACCTTATGTAACTACTTTTCTGAATAATCCCAGCACTTCCAGAATTACTTCCAGTAAAATAAGGATTGAAACTAAGTTACTTCATCATATTTCAATGCAATATTGTAAGCTTCCAGAATTACTTCCAGTAAAATAAGGATTGAAACTCCATCCGTTGTTCAAATCAATTACACTCACATAACTTCCAGAATTACTTCCAGTAAAATAAGGATTGAAACACCAAAGATCAGAGGTAATGCTCGACTGGTCAGCCGCTTCCAGAATTACTTCCAGTAAAATAAGGATTGAAACTGTCTGCTGCATTGCCTGTCATGTGCTGACTCCATTCTTCCAGAATTACTTCCAGTAAAATAAGGATTGAAACAACATCATGAAAAAGTTAGAAAACATCCTATTCGGTCTTCCAGAATTACTTCCAGTAAAATAAGGATTGAAACAAATTGACGGCCGTTTGTCGGAAGACAATGTTCACGCTTCCAGAATTACTTCCAGTAAAATAAGGATTGAAACATAGTACAGAAGATATGAAGCTAAACCTGCTTAACACTTCCAGAATTACTTCCAGTAAAATAAGGATTGAAACTTTCCGTAGTTGACTGAAATTTCTTCGGTACCAATGCTTCCAGAATTACTTCCAGTAAAATAAGGATTGAAACCACACTAAGAGTCATAGGTATATACATAGCATTTCAACTTCCAGAATTACTTCCAGTAAAATAAGGATTGAAACATCATCTTCCTGCTGTATGGAATAGCTTCATATTCACTTCCAGAATTACTTCCAGTAAAATAAGGATTGAAACAAAAATAGAATTATGAAATACGTTAGAGTGAGTGAACTTCCAGAATTACTTCCAGTAAAATAAGGATTGAAACTATAAAGGCACGAAAAAGAGAGACTGTTAACTAAACTGTGTCAAAGAATAAATCCATTTTTTATTACTTTTACACAACATAGTTTTGTTTTACAATTTCCACAAAGTCTTCCAGATGCTCATCAACATAGTGGGCAATGATGGCGGTCTCTTCCTCTTCGATAAAGAAAAATTTCTCTTCCAGTTCGTCGAACTGCTCAAAATCTACGTACATGGCCATAAACTCTTCTTCGGTTGTTTCACGCTCCAGCTCTTCCTGATGCAAGTCGTAAATCTCTTTGGCCTTGTAGAGTATTTTCGATAATCCTTTAGCTCCCATCTGCTTCAACGCCTTTGCTACAGGATTGTTGAAAATATAACCTCCGTAACCGTTTTGAATAAGCTGCACAAATCCACCCTCGTTAACCTCTTCCGAAATAAAGCGGAGTGCCATTAATGTGTGCTGGTATCCGTTCAGCTTCTCCATATTTCCGGCGTTGATTTCACCTCCAAGCTCTTGGAGATAGGTGTCGGTGAAAAGTTTCAGAAATTCGTCCATCCCTTTTCCGGCTGCTTCGATGATTTTGTTTTCGTGAATTTGTATCATAATGTCTTGTATGATTTTGGTGTGTGAGTACCGTTGTTGCCCGGGACCCGGGTGTGATTGATTTGTATGATAGTTTCTGATGCAAAAGTAGTTGATTTTTCTTAAAACCACTTTGTGTTGTACCGTTATTCAGGATAAAATCATTACATTTGCGCAAAATAATCTGCAAAATAGTTATCTTAAAATGAAAATAAAACCTTTTAAAGGCGTTCGCCCGCCAAGAGCTTTAGTGAAAGAGGTGGCTTCGCGCCCATATGACGTTTTAAATTCAGAAGAGGCCCGAAAAGAGGCCGAAGGGAACGATAAATCGTTGTACCACATTATTAAACCCGAAATTGATTTCCCGAAGGGAAAAGATGAACATGATGCCGATGTATATGAAAAGGCTGCCGAAAATTTCAGGAAGTTCAGGGACAATGGATGGCTTGTGCAGGACGAGAGTGAGATGTATTACGTGTATGCACAAACGATGAACGGCAAAACACAGTACGGATTGGTAGTGGGTGCATATGTTGAGGATTATATGTCAGGGAAAATAAAAAAACATGAACTTACACGACGCGACAAGGAAGAGGACCGTATGAAGCACGTGCGTGTGACCAATGCAAATATAGAGCCTGTTTTCTTCGCTTATCCCGACAATAACGGCTTGAACGCAATTGTTGATAAGATAACAGCCGGGGAACCCGAGTATGACTTTGTTTCGGTTGATGGCGTGGGACACCATTTCTGGCTGGTCCCTGATGATGAAGATATTCAGCGTATTACAGATCTTTTTGCCGATATTCCCGCAATGTATATTGCCGACGGGCATCACCGCTCTGCGGCAGCAGCTCTGGTGGGTGCCGAAAAAGCAAGAAACAACCTCCATCACCGGGGAGATGAGGAGTATAACTACTTTATGGCGGTTTGTTTTCCAGATAACCAGCTGACTATCATCGATTATAATCGTGTGGTAAAAGATCTGAACGGACTAACTGCAGATGAGTTCATTAGCAAGTTAGAGAAGGATTTTGTGGTGGAACCAACAGGTACGGAAATACATAAACCGAAGAATCTGCATAATTTCTCGGTCTATCTTGATGGGCGCTCTTTTAGTGTTACGGCAAAACCAGGAAGGTGTAACGACAATGACCCTATTGGCCAACTGGATGTTACCATCACGTCGAACCTTATTCTGGATGAGATTCTGGGAATTAAAGATCTCCGCAGTGATAAACGTATCGATTTTGTGGGAGGTATACGTGGCTTGGAAGAACTGAAAAAACGTGTCGACAGCGGCGAAATGGCTGTTGCAATAGCTTTGTATCCTGTTTCTATGAAACAACTGATGAGCATAGCTGACTCGGATAATATAATGCCGCCAAAGACTACATGGTTTGAGCCCAAGTTGCGTTCGGGACTCGTAATACATGAGCTGGAGTGAATATTACTGAAGCAATGAAGAAAACCGCTGTGCATAGTATTAATATTTTCTAATTGTAAAGACAATCTTTTATACTAATTTTGTATAAAACATCTCCTGTTAATTATTTGCTGTAACATAAAACTAGATCAATGGCACATCATGAATTAGACGAATTAGATGAGAAAATCCTTAGACTAATAGTAGATAATGCTCGCATCCCATTCCTGGAAGTTGCTCGTGAATGCGGAGTATCGGGAGCAGCAATCCATCAACGGGTTCAGAAACTCTTCAGTGTCGGGGTTCTTAAAGGATCGGAGTTTGTTGTGGACGCAGAGAGCATAGGCTATGAAACTTGTGCTTTCGTAGGCATCTTTCTCACTTCTCCTTCCACCTTCGATTATGTGGTAAAAGAGCTGGAAAAGATTCCGGAAGTGGTGGAGTGCTATTATACAACAGGACAGTACGACCTGCTAATCAAGGTATTTGCAAAGAACAATAAAGACCTGTTGCGGATTATTCATACTCAATTGCAACCTCTTGGGCTGTCGAGGACGGAGACACTTATCAGTTTCAAAGATGCTTTCCGTAAAAAAATTCCAATCGATTTTTCATCAGACGATTAAGATTGTGATACTATTCTCATAGCAGAACATGATGCTTCCATTAATTATGAGAAGGCAACTAGGGACTGTCACTGAAAGATAGTCCTGCAACCTGATGTATGGTGCCGGTATTTTAACGGTTCTCCATATACAGCCCTCATTGAAGGAAAACACTGGAAACTGGCAGCTGATGTAACCAGTAAAGAGCATGATTGCACCTTCCCTGAGGAGTGGCCACACAGTCTGTGGCTGTACAAACATTTTAAATTTATTTGTATGACAACACGCAGAAATTTTATTAAAAAAACAGCCGTTGGGTTAACTGCGATTGCTGTAAACCCCTCATGGGCCGCCTCATCGGTGAGCAGGAAAATGCAAAATAGTAATTTTGTTTCAAAACGACCGGCAGCAGGTGAGCGCAGATTCACATCACTGGCTGTGGAGCAAACCATAGCAAGGGTGAAAGCTAAAATAAAAGATCCCAAACTGGCATGGATGTTCGAGAACTGTTTCCCAAATACACTTGACACGACAGTGAACCATAGCATGAAAAATGGTAAACCCGACACATTTGTCATAACAGGAGATATTGATGCTATGTGGCTAAGGGATTCGTCCGCACAGGTATGGCCTTATCTACCGCTAACAAAAGCCGATGAAAAGTTGAAGCAGATGATAGCTGGCGTGATAAATAGACAGACTCAATGTATTCTTATAGATCCCTATGCAAATGCATTTTATGCCGAACCTAACCCAAAAGGAGAGTGGTTGACAGACGGAACAGATATGAAACCCATGCTGCATGAACGCAAATGGGAGATAGATTCACTCTGCTACCCCGTAAGGCTTGCATATAATTACTGGAAGGTTACTGGTGATATTTTGGTGTTTGATGAGGATTGGAAAAAAGCTATGAGGCTGTTGATAAAAACATTCAAAGAGCAACAGCGGAAAGAGGGGCACGGACCTTATAAGTTTCTTAGGAAGACCGACCGACAGCTTGATACATTAAATAATGGGGGACTGGGTAATCCGGTCAACCCGGTGGGGCTTATTGTATCTTCGTTCAGGCCGTCTGACGATGCAACAACATTCCAATTTCTTGTTCCATCTAATCTGTTTGCCGTAACCTCGTTGCGCCAGATTTCCGAAATCTCCGAAAGTGTTGTTAACGATGCCGCGTTAGCTTCAGAAAGCAAGGCACTGGCAAATGAGGTGGAAGAGGCAATAGAGAAGTATGCAATAGTAGAGCACCCCAAATACGGAAAGGTTTATGCTTTTGAGGTCGATGGCTTCGGAAACGCCTATTTTATGGATGACGCCAATGTGCCCAGTCTGCTGGCTTTGCCTTATCTTGATAGTGCAGATTTGCACGATCCGGTATATCAAAACACAAGAAAGCTGGTGTTGAGCACTGATAACCCATATTTCTTCCGGGGGCCTGCCGGAGAGGGTATTGGAGGGCCACATATAGGATACGATATGATCTGGCCTATGAGTATTATTATGCGTGCACAGACAAGTAGAAGCGATGATGAGATTAAACATTGTATTCGTATGCTTCGAAATACGGATGGAGACACAGGGTTCATGCATGAGTCATTTCATAAGGAAGACCCGGCCAAATTTACAAGGAGTTGGTTCGCATGGGTAAATACTCTGTTTGGAGAGCTGCTTGTAGATTTAGAGGCAAAAGGGAAAATTAATTTAATAAACAGCATATAAAACCCGAAACATGAAAGGACGTTATTTTGCTGCGGCAATAATATTTATATTGTCGGTTGCATGTCAAGGAAAGTCGCAGGTTCAATCGTTTGCCGAGCCTGTAGATTATGTGAATATTTTGATGGGGACAATGTCGGAGTTTGCACTTTCAAACGGTAATACATACCCGGCTGTTGCTGTGCCATGGGGAATGAATTTCTGGACACCACAGACACGTGGAATCGGGGACGGATGGCAATATGCTTACACCGATAATAAGCTTAACGGATTTAAACAGACACATCAGCCAAGCCCATGGATGAATGATTACGGCCAGTTTTCAATTTTTCCGATGGTGGAGAAGATGGAGTTTGATCAGAGAAAGAGAGCCAGTTGGTATTCGCATAAGGCCGAAGTTGCAAAGCCCTATTACTATAGTGCATATCTTGCAGACTATGATGTGACTGCTGAGATTGCACCTACTGAACGTGCTGCCATCTTCAGGTTCACATTCCCCGAAACAGATAGTGCATTTGTTCTGATTGATGCTTTCGACAGAGGATCTGCTGTAGAGATACTGCCCGAAAGAAAAGCAATTGTTGGATATACAACCCGAAACAGCGGTGGTGTACCAGAAAATTTCAGGAACTATTTCGTGATCGTTTTCGATAAACCGTTTCAAAGTAAGTATTTATTTCAGGATGGAGAGATTATTCAGGATGTTGCTAAGGTTGAAGCTGACCATACAGGCGCGTTTGTTGGTTTCTCTACAATAAGGGGCGAGCAGGTGCTTGCACGAGTAGCATCATCATTTATTGGTTTCGAACAGGCATGGCAAAATCTGAAAGAGGTTGAAGACAAGGAGTTTGAGACGGTGAAGCAGGAGGGAAGGGAAGCCTGGAACAAAGTTTTGGGTAGAATTGAAGTTGAGGGTGGTGACCTTGACAAAAAACGTACGTTTTACTCTACACTCTACCGCTCAACATTATTCCCCAGAAAGTTTTATGAGATTGATGCAGGGGGAAAGGTTGTACACTATAGCCCGTACAATGGGAAGGTCCTTCCAGGTTATATGTTTACCGATACAGGTTTCTGGGATACTTTCAGGGCTCTGTTCCCGTTGCTAAACCTGATATACCCGTCGGTGAACAAGGTGATACAGGAGGGGCTGGTGAACACATATAAAGAGAGTGGCTTTCTGCCCGAGTGGGCAAGTCCGGGCCACAGGAGTATCATGGTAGGTAATAATTCGGCCTCAGTGGTTGCAGATGCTTATCTTAAGGGGTTGAGAGGGTATGATATAGATTTGCTTTACGAGGGTATGTTGCATGGCACCGAAAATGTGCACCCGGAGGTCTCTTCCACAGGGCGGCTTGGACATGAGTATTACAACTCATTGGGATATGTGCCTTATGACGCAGGCATTAATGAAAATGCAGCAAGAACGCTGGAGTATGCATATGCCGACTGGACAATTTATAAGCTGGCGAAGGAGTTGAAGCGCCCTCAGGAAGAGATAGATCTATTCGCAAAACGGAGTCAGAACTACCGGAACCTATATTCGCCGGAGCATAAGCTGATGCGAGGACGAAATAAAGACGGGTCATTTCAGTCTCCCTTCAGCCCTACAAAATGGGGAGATGCGTTCACCGAGGGCAACAGCTGGCATTATACCTGGTCGGTATTCCACGATCCGCAGGGACTGATCGACCTTATGGGTGGAAACAAAGAGTTTGTGAAGATGCTGGATTCGGTGTTTGTTATGCCTCCGGTTTTCGATGATAGTTATTATGGAGGGGTTATTCACGAAATACGTGAGATGCAGATAATGAATATGGGGCAGTATGCTCACGGTAATCAGCCTATACAGCATATGATTTATCTCTATAACTATGCCGGAGAGCCCTGGAAAGCGCAGTACCGGGTTCGCGAGGTGATGGATAAACTGTACACACCCAATCCCGATGGTTATTGTGGTGATGAAGATAATGGACAGACTTCAGCATGGTACGTGTTCTCGGCACTCGGCTTTTATCCAGTTTGCCCGGGCAGCGGCGAATATGTGATTGGATCGCCCCTGTTTAAACGTATGACGGTTCATCTTGAAAACGGGAACAAAGTAGAGATCAGTGTGCCTGGTAATACGCACCTGACCAGATATATATCAGGTTTAAAGCTGAACGGAAAAACCTATTCTAAGAATTATTTTATGCATGAGGACCTGATGAAGGGAGCAAAGATAGATATTACAATGTCTGAGTCCCCGAACAAATCAAGAGGGATAAACAAGTCTGATTTTCCATACTCGTTCACAAACGAAACAAGATAGAGTTTATAAATTCAAGCAGGACTAAAGATTCAAACAGGGTCAAAATTTAAAGAGAAAGAGGGTGAAATCATATTATGATGTTCACCCTCTTCGATAGTTGCGGAGGTAAGACTCGAACTTACGACCTTTGGGTTATGAGCCCAACGAGCTACCAACTGCTCCACTCCGCGATGTTTTATTCCTTAATTGGGTTGCAAAGATACAGGTTTTTATTCGAAAAACAAAATATTACAGAATCTTTTTTATATGTTGACTAAAAACCGTACTTTTGGGATAAAATATACCTTTATTTTATGTCAGACAGTATTGTAATTATACCGACCTATAACGAGAAAGAAAATATCGAGAATATTATCCGATCTGTTTTTGCTTTAGAGAAGGATTTTCACATTTTGGTTATAGATGATGGCTCACCCGACGGCACAGCTTCAATTGTTCACAGGCTTAAAAAAAATGAGTTTGGAGACAGGCTTTTTATAGAAGAAAGAAAGGGAAAGATGGGATTGGGTACAGCTTATATTCACGGTTTTAAATGGGCATTGGCGCGTTCGTATGACTATATTTTTGAGATGGATGCAGATTTTTCTCATAATCCCGATGACCTTCCCAGATTATATGCTGCCTGCAGCGAGGAGGGGTATGATGTATCTATAGGATCGCGATATTCAACAGGTGTAAATGTGGTGAATTGGCCAATGGGCCGCGTTCTAATGTCTTATTTCGCATCAAAATATGTAGGCTTTATAACCGGCCTTAAAATAAAAGACACCACTGCCGGATTTGTTTGTTACAGGAGAAAAGTACTGGAGGCTATAAATCTTGATATGATTAAGTTCAAGGGATACGCTTTTCAGATTGAGATGAAGTATACAGCTTATGTACTCGGATTTAAAGTGAAAGAGGTTTCAGTGATATTCGTTAACAGACGCCTGGGTACCTCAAAAATGAGTTCAAGCATTTTCGGGGAAGCCTTTTTCGGAGTAATCGACCTTAGATGGCGTAAAATAACAGGAAAAATTAAATCCCGTTCCAAACTTATTGCTTAAACTGTATGATACTTATTCACAAAGCTACTATAATCAACGAAGGTGAGTCATTTATCGGATCGCTCCTTCTGGAGGGCGAAAGAATATCACGCATATATAAGGAGGAGGTCCCGGAACCTGTATTGAATGCATGCCGGCAGGTTATTGACGCCCGCGGATTATACCTGATACCGGGAGTTATTGACGACCAGGTGCATTTTCGTGATCCGGGATTGACACATAAAGGGGATATTTTCACGGAAAGCAGAGCGGCTGTGGCTGGTGGTGTTACATCATACATGGATATGCCTAACACTATACCTCAGACAATTTCTAATAATGCAATAAGTGAAAAGCTGGAGATGGCTGAAGGAAAATCGGCTGCTAACTACTCTTTTTATCTGGGGGCAACAAATAACAATACAAGGGAGTTGAAAAAAGCCGATAAGAAGATAGTTTGCGGTGTGAAGGTTTTTATGGGGGCTTCAACAGGTAACATGCTTGTGGACAGTGATAGAGCACTGCATGAGATTTTTGCCGAAACAGAAATGCTTATCGCTACGCATTGCGAGAAAGAGGAGGTTGTGAGGGAGAACAAGGAATATTTTCAAAAGAAATTCGGTGAGAATATTCCAATTAAATACCATCCTTTGATCAGAAGCGCAGAGGCGTGTTACCGCTCATCGGCCCTGGCTGTGGAGCTGGCCGATAAATATGGTTCCCGTTTGCATGTACTGCACCTTTCTACCGCCCGAGAAATGAGCCTTTTCAGTAATGCTCCGCTGAATGAGAAAAAAATTACCGCTGAAGTGTGTGTACACCATCTCTGGTTTACGGATGAAGATTATGAACGATTGGGGACTCGTATAAAATGGAATCCGGCAATAAAGAGCAGTGGCGACAGAGATGCGCTTCAACAGGCGTTGATTACAGGTAAGATTGATGTTGCTGCCACCGATCATGCCCCACATCTGTTAAGTGAAAAAGAGGGCGGTTGCCTTCAGGCAGCATCGGGCGGTCCGCTTGTGCAGCATTCTCTTCAGTTAATGATGCAGCTGGCAAATAAAGGTTTATGGTCAACTGAGTTTGTAGTGGAAAAGATGTGTCATGCGCCGGCTCAACTTTTCAGTGTTAAAGAGAGGGGGTATATCAGGGAAGGATATTATGCCGATATTGTGCTTATTGATCCTGAAGTACCATATACTGTAACACCGAAGAACATTTTGTATAAATGTGGATGGTCTCCGTTTGAAGGTGAGACATTCAACTGTTCTGTGAAAAAGACGTTTGTAAACGGGCACCTTGCATTCGATAATGGAGCCTTTTCAGAAAAGGTGTACGGAAAAGCTTTGGAGTTTAACAGGTAAGGATAGAAAGCTGCATGTTTACTTTCGTTAACCACGTTTGTAACGTGTTGATGTATTATTTTTATACTTTTGTGGCAAAATTCAATTAAACTTTTTATTAGTGAGATTTTTGTTTACCGTACAGGGGGAGGGTAGGGGACACTTCACACAGGCTTTATCGCTTGCTGCTATCCTTCGTAAGCATGGGCATGAGGTTGTTGCTGTGCTGGTAGGGAAGAGTGATTCCAGGCAGATCCCATCCTTTTTCATGAACAAAATAGAAGCTCCTGTCGCCGAGTTCAGCAGTCCCAGTTTTACATCCTTTTACAAGCAGAAGCGCCCCAATATACTGTTAAGTATGGCGGATAATTTCTCTCGTCCATTTATTTTCAAGGATAGCCTTCTGTTTATCAAGCATCAGATTGAGGAACACAAACCCGACATAGTGGTCAACTTCTATGAGATGATTACCGGAATGGCTTATGGGATATATAAGTTTGATAAGAAGATGGGCGTGAAGATGATATGTATTGCTCACCAGTATGTATTGATGAATCCCAACTATAAAACCAGCGCCGATCAGGATGTTAAATATTATTTTCTGCGGATGTTGTCGAGGATAACTTCTAACAGGGCATTCAGAATATTAGCTCTCTCTTTCAGGGATATGCCTGGCGCGGAAGGGAGGAGAATTGTCACTGTTCCTCCGTTACTCCGACCTGAAGTATTTGACATTGAGCCTGCTAAGAGTGATTATATACATGGGTATATGCTGAATGCAGGTTATTTTGAGGAGGTCTCAAACTGGCATGCAAAGAATCCGGAGATACCGTTACGCTTTTTCTGGGATAAGAAAGATGCGGAAGAGGTGACTAAAATTGATGACAATTTCATTCTATATAAGCTTAATGACGAGCGTTTCCTGCACAGCATGGCAGGAAGTATGGCTTACGCTACCACATCGGGATTTGAATCTGTTTGTGAGGCGCTCTATTACAGAAAACCTATCCTTATGATCCCTGTTCATGTGGAGCAGGAATTCAATGCCTACGATGCAGCTATCTCGGGAGCCGGCATATCGGGGAAAAAATTTGACCTGGACAGGCTTATTAAATTTATTCCGCAATATAATCCAGATGAAAAGTTCAGGGATTGGGTGCACCAGGCTGAAGAGCGGTTCATAAAAGAGATTTGCGGGTAAATGACCTTGCGGCGGATTCTAGACACCTGCAGCACCAGTATTACACCACACAAAGTAAAAACGTCTCGGAATGCCAGTATTACTCTCTTTGCGAGTTATTAGCATTCGCAGCGAGGAGGGTACCAAACCAAACTCGGAATGTTAGCAATACTCTCTTTGCGAGTTATAAGAATTAACGCTGAGAATGACGATGGCAGCCTGTGTAGCTTGTTCTGATATGAAAACATATCTTAAGGGGATGTTGATTGATTTATACTACAGCCCCACAGAATCCCTGTAGAAATCAAAAGCCTCGAAAATTAGATTTTTATCGGCTGTCATGTCTATCTGCACTTTCCCTATTTCAGACAATAGTGTGAAATTAATTTTGTCACCTTCGTTTTTTTTGTCGTGCTTTGTAATTTCATACAACATCTCGTAATGATCGCAGGTAATGTTGAATGCTCCGTAATATCTATGGATAAAGCGGACTGTCCTTAGCAGTTTATCTTTAGGAAAACAGCATATTCTGTGAGATAGATAAAGCTCAACTATCATACCCCAGGCAACTGCATAGCCGTGCTGAACAGGCTTCCCGTCTGCCATGGCAAAGCTCTCGAACGAATGGGCTATAGTATGGCCCAGGTTCAAGGCTTTCCTGATATTTCTTTCATAAGGATCCTTATCTACAATCCCCCTTTTAATTTCCACGGAACGGAAAGCCAGTTCGTTAAGCCGGAGGTAGTCTATCTCGTCAAGCGAAAAGGAAAGAATTTTTTCCCATTCTGAGCCCGGGTGTATAAGTGCATGCTTTATCATCTCTGCATATCCCGATAAAATGGCCGTGCGATCAAGCGTATGTAAAAAATCGGAAGAGATGATAACATACTCCGAGGGATAGAATGAGCCAATCTCATTTTTATATCCTTCGAAATTGACCCCGGTCTTTCCTCCTACTGAAGCATCTACTGAGCCAAGCAGGGTGGTAGGGATATTGATATATCTGATTCCGCGTTTGAAAGTGGCGGCTGCAAAGCCTCCCAGGTCGGTGACCATTCCTCCCCCCAGGTTTATCAGCAAGGAGTGGCGTGTGGCACCATTCTCTGTGAGAACCTTCCATACCTTTTCGAGGCTTGTGATTGTTTTGTTTGTATCGTTTGCAGGAATTACGATCTCTGTAGCATCGCGTATCTGAGCGACCTTGGCCAGCAGGGGTAAACAATGGATGTGGGTATGTTCATCGGTGATTATGAACAGTTTATCGTGACGGATATTATCGATTGTATTCTCTACGTCACTAATTAAATTACTGCTTTTTATTATCTGTTGCATCGCTAAAAAAATAATCAGTTCTCTTTTTGTCGTTTATCCGTATTAATTGCATCGTATAGTTCCTCCTGGATACGTTCCCTGATTTTAAGGGATGAAAACCGGTTGGGAGTGCGGGAAGGATATACCCTGTTAGACAGGAAAATATAGATAATGTTGTTTACCGGGTCTATCCAAAAGCCGGTACCTGTGAATCCGGTATGTCCGTAAACCTCAATGGGCGTTCCGGGGCTGGTGGGACTTGAATTGTTATTTTGCGGATCAGGTTTGTCGAATCCAAGCCCGCGGCGGCTGATACTGCTCCTGCCGGTGGTAAAAAGCTTCACGGTCTCTCTACTGAGAAAACGTTCCCCTCCATATTCACCACCATTGAGCCACATCTGGTAGAGTTTGGCAAGATCATTGGCATTGGAAAAAAGCCCGGCATTACCCGATATACCGCCAAAGAGTGCCGCACCTTCATCATGTACATATCCGCGAAGTAGCTGCTTGCGGAAAAAAGGGTCGTTCTCTGTAGGGGTAATCTTATCAACTGACATATATCTAAGAGGTAGAAACGTAGTAGTAGTTGCCCCCAGCTTATTAAAAAAGTTTTGCTTTACGTATGTGTCGAGGTCTGTTCCGGAAATGTTTTCCACAGCCTCCTTTAACAACATGAAATTGAGGCAGCTATAGGTGTAGCTTCCCCTCCTTCTCAAAGGTGAGGCTATAACATCTTTAAGAAGGGCGTCGTACATTTTATCACTGCCGAACATCTCTTCAGCTATAGGTAGATGGAATCTACCGGATTTTTCGGTTGATATGAAATCAGGGATAAATTTGTAATCCGTACGACCCCACGCACCTGCATAGTGTACGTTATATATGCTTGAGCGCCGCCCGAAAAGTGGGCCGGAATAGCTGCTTTCATCTATGGCTGTAGTGTAATAGGGAATAAATGATGTTATACCGGACTCATGAAGAAGCAGTGACCGTATGCTGGCTTTTGATTTGTCGCTTCCCTTTGTTTTCGGGACAAATTTACTTATGGGGTCAAGAAGGCGTATTTTTTTCTCATCGTACAGTTTCATAATGGCAGGAAGGGTGGCTGTCGCTTTGGTCACGGAAGCCAGGTCGTACACAGTTTCATCGGTTACCGCGGGACCATTGCCATAATCGTATTTTCCGAACTCTTTTTCGTAGATAACCACACCATCTTTAGCTACCAGTATCTGACAGCCCGGGTAGGCCTTCTGCCGTATCCCTTCCAAAGCAATACTTTCGATTCGGGCTAATCTCTCGGAAGGGATTTCCACCTCCTCAGGCATGGAATAACTCAGACGGGTTTTATTTGTATTGATACCAGTCCCCTCCTTGAAAGATCCGGAAGTGACAGGAAGTTTACCTGTCATGGCAATGCCTCCGAAAAGAGCTTGGGCGGCACTCATTTGTGCAAACTCAGTTTCATCATATGCCATGATCACGGAGGAGGCATTGTTTGTGTGAGTTTGGAAATTACTAAGCATGTATGGCGATGTGAATAGTACCAGAACAGTTTTCTTGCATTTTGCAAGTTGCTGTGTTATGGTTGTATCCTGAGCACTGTTCATGTGGACAGAGACTATCACCAGATCATACTCATTGAGTTGATCTATACCGGGGAGAGCGGTGGGTTCTGCCTGGGCGGAAGCAACTTTATTGTTGCTCCCATCTCTGCCCAAAGGTACCGCAGTTGAGGATTTTGTCTGAAAAGTAGCTATATCGCCATATTTTTTTAGAAATCTCTGGAATGTGTTTGATGAATCAGCGCCGATTGCAATTGAAGCTATTTTAACTTTGTCCAGTCCTTTGAGTGGTATCAACTCATCATCGTTTTTAATAAGAGTGACTGCTCCGTCGTAAATTTTTCTCTGAACCCATTCGGCTGTGGGTGAGTTTACCCGTCTTTTTATGTCAGATGTATTAATGGGCGTGAACTCATGAGCTCCCAGAATGTATTTGTAGGTAAGTATTTTCTTTACTTTTTCTTCAAGGAGTGATGCTGGAATGGTTCCATTATTGACAGCTTTTTTTACAGACTCGAACTCATTGCCCTGATTTGCGACACCCAGAATGATGTCATTTCCGGCTATCAGAGCCTTTACACTGGCGTTGAGCTGATTGGAAACACTTTTCATAGACATGCCGTCAGTGAAAGTGAGCCCTGTGAAACCCATATCGTCTTTTAATAGATTTATCCCTATCTCCGGGGAGAGGGAGGCGGGCTTGCCATTTGTTTTTAACACGGGCACATTTAGATGCCCAAGCATTATGCCTGATAATCCGGCATTTACATATTCACGGAAGGGATAGAGTTCCACCTGCTCTAACCGTTCCTGATCGTGATTTACGGTAGGTAGCTTTTTGTGTGAGTCATCGAGTGTGTCTCCATGGCCCGGGAAGTGTTTTGCAACTGCCATAACCCCGTTCTCTTCCATGCCTTTAGCATATGCAATCCCCTGTTTTGCTACGTTTTGAGGGTTCTCTCCGTAAGAACGGCTGCCGATGACTGTGTTCAGGGGATTGCTGTGAACATCTATTGAAGGTGCAAAATTCACATGAATACCCATCTCCTTGCACTGTCGCGCTATCTCTTTGCCGTAAAGCTTAAGAATTTCCTCATCTTGTATGGCACCAATAACTAAATTTCTGGGGTATTTGGGTGCATCGCTTAACCGCATGGAGAGGCCCCATTCGCCATCAAGAGCGATCAGCAGTGGCAGGCTGGACAATCCCTGCGCATAATTGGTGATTTCTGCCTGTTGAGCAAGTGTACCTTTAGAAAAGAGCAATCCTCCCACTTTTTGATTTCTTATATAACCTGATATTCTTGACTTCCATCCGTTGTTGGGTTCGGCAATTGGCATGAAAAGCTGGCCTATCTTTTCATCCTGTGTCATTTCTGCGTAAACCGAATCCACCCATTGTGACGGATCCCGGTCATAGGCCTGTTTATACAGGGTTGTAACCACTTGCGACTTTAAAAGTATCGAACTTAATAAAAAGATATATATTATCAGGGTTTTCTTCATAGTTTTCTTCCTTTACAGTATTTGTCTCTTTACGTTTTTCCTTTTCTCAAAAAGTATATCTACCCTTCCCACAAATACTCCACGGCCGTTAGTCTGGAATATCATTACATCTTTGTTGTCGTTGTTTTTGCGAATGTTGGGCTCTTTCATGTAGGTGTGACTGTGACCGCCAATGATAAGGTCGATATAGCGCGATGATTCCGCAAGCTTTGTATCGGCGCTATAGCCTAGGTGCGACAGGCAAATAATCATATCGCACTTATCATGTTTCCGCAGTTTTGCTGCCAGCTCGCCCGCTGTTTTAAAGGGATCCATATATTTCATCCCCTTGAAGTTATCTGAGGCGATAAGTCCCCTTGGCTGAATATTGATTCCGATAATTCCTATGCGAAGGCCATCTTTTTTTAGAATGATATATGGCTTGATCAATCCCGCAAGGGAAGTTTGAGAGAAGTCGTAGTTGCTTGAAACTACCGGGAATGATGCGGCACGAACTACCTTCTCAAGTATCTCCAGGCCGTAGTCGAACTCGTGATTCCCCAATGTAACCGCATCGTATTTCATCAAATTCATTGCCCCTATCTCTACCTGTCCTTTGAAAAGATTGAAATATGGTGTGCCCTGTAGGAAATCGCCGGCATCGAGCAGAAGCACATTTTTGTTTTCTTCCCTTACCTGTTCTACAAAAGAGGCCCTTCGTTCTACTCCTCCCTTTCCGGGGGCTGTCCTGTCACTTTCAGGAAGAGGTTCAATCCTGCTGTGTGTGTCGTTTGTATGTAATATGACGATGCTCTTTTGAGGGAGCGCCGGCAGGAAAATAAATAGCAGAGTGTAGAGTAAGTAATATTTTTTTACCGATTTCATCTGATCAGGTGTTATTTTGTTACAATAATAGATTTGCCGACGGGTTTGATAGAGTGCATAACCCCAACTTGATTATGTTATTTTTTTACACAAATTCGTTTATCGAGTGCCGATTCAATCTCGTTTCCCTGACGAGTCTGTTCCTTGACAAAGTCAATCATCACATCGCGCAGAGTGATGCCTGTGTTTACACTGTTTATGGCGTTCCTGAAAGCCGACATATTGTCGTTGCCATCGGCAAGGTAATCGAGAGTGACTATATGGTATATTGCGTTATCGTTTATTGGATTGCCATCGATTGTAACACTCTTGACTTTTCGGCCTTCGATAACGAGTTTCACGTTTGAGGATATGCCGGCACCGCCTATGCGAGCATATGCATCGAACATTTCTCTTAAATCGCTTCCCTTCAAATCAAGGAAAGTGATTGTGTTGTCGAAAGAGTATATCTCATACATATTGCCAATGGTGACAGGGCCCATGGGCATAGTGGCACGGTGTCCGTGCACATTCATCACTCCCAAATCGGCACCGCCGGCAAGATGCTCGTCACCGTAAGCCTTCATTACATCTGATGTGAGGTTTGTTAGCAGGCTCTCGGGACGTTTATAGTCCATGAATTGCGCGGAAGATCCGATAATCATATTCATCCCTTTATCCAGTTCAGCCTTGTATGATTGTACAAACGTCCGAACTTCACTGTTAGGTTGTGAATCAAAAGAGGAATCCATCTCTACAATGGTACCGCTCATCTCCGCAATCTGGTATTGCGATTTACAAGAAAGGAGTGAAATTGCAATTAATGCAATCAATATCGTCTTTTTATGCATACGTTATTTAAATTTTTTATTTATGGCAGTTCAGGCCGATCAAAACTAATATACCTGTGGCTGATAAATTACGAGCTGATATTATTAAAATAATCCTGTAATAATTAATGTTGTCAAAAATACACCTTTTTCCCTTCAGAGGCAATATCGGAATAAAAAATAAACATTAAATATTGTTTTGCATGGTTGATTAAAGAAAAAATGCTAACTTTGCATCCGCTTTGCGTAATCTCTGTCGGCAACAACCCGTTATATTGCGTTCAAACAAGGTTAATTATTAACATAAAGCTTTATAAATAATGGATTTAATTAAGATAGCAGAAGAGTCTTTTGCAAATGGAAAAAAAGAGTTCCCTGCATTCAAAAGCGGCGATACGGTTACAGTTGCTTATCGCATTGCTGAGGGGAACAAAGAGCGTATACAGCAGTATCGCGGTGTTGTGATCAAGATCGCCGGTCATGGTGATTCAAAACGTTTTACCGTTAGAAAAATGTCTGATAATATTGGCGTGGAACGTATTTTTCCCATGAACTCACCGTTTATCGAAAATATTACGCTGAACAGTGAAGGAAAAGTGAGGAGAACAAAATTGTACTATTTGCGGAAACTGCGCGGAAAAGCTGCTCGTATCAGGAAAAAAGTATTTTAATAGTCGCAGACAGTCAGAATACAAAAATAGCCCCGGAATTTTCGGGGCTATTTTTTTGCGGGCACCTTGAGAATAAGCTTTGGCAGCAGACATTGTAATCGTGTATTAAATAATGGCAGCTACCAATTTTAGCGAGAGTGTATTTTTCTGCAGCAGAATATGCTGAATTTTTGTTAGGCGTTCAGAATTTTTTCTATATTTGTCAAACTTTTAAAGGTAATCTGAAGGAAGTGCAGTCCATGAATACGGTTAAGACTCTATATCTGCCTGCGCAAAAGCTAAGCCTATAGTTCAGGCTGCGCAAAGGCTAAAACTACGGCTTATAATCAGGTTAAGCTCAGGCTAAATTCGAAGCGGCAACTTCGAAATTCAATACATTAATATGCTTCACAAAACGCAAGGTATAGTACTTGGCACGTCTCCCTATAGCGACGTTTATTCCATAACCCACGTTTTCACCCGTGATTTTGGAAGGGTGTCTTATCTGTTGCCCAAATCACACGGTAAAAAAGCGAGGATAAAAACATCTCTTTTTTTCCCATTGTCGGTACTTAATATGGAGGTGGAGCACCTGCCATTACGTGATATTCAGCGCCTGAAGGATGCGGAGATTGAATTCCCGGTGTATGATATATATACGAATATGACGAAGGTTGCAATAGCGTTTTTTTTGTCTGAATTTTTATCGCGTGTGCTCCGCGAGTCCGATAACAACGAATCGACGTATGACTTTGTGAAAAATTCTATAGAAACGCTTGAGGCTGCTGAAAAAGGCCTGGGCAACTTTCATCTGGTATTTATGTTAAGGCTGACCCGGTTTCTGGGTATCTATCCGAATGTGCAGAGTGGGGAGCTAATAAATAAAAACAGCTATTTCGACATGCTGCATGGAGAATTTGTGATGAAAGAACCTTTACACTCTCATTATCTTGACAGGCAGCAGAGTACTTATCTGTCATATTTTTACCGCATGAGCTATAACAATATGCACCTGTTTAAATTGTCACGTGATCAGCGGAACATAATAGTAGGGCATTTGCTAACATATTATCGGTTGCATCTGTATAATTTTCCTCACCTTAAATCGCTAGATGTACTTAGGGAATTGATATAGGATAGATTATAATAAAGCATCGTTAAAAGCTCATTTATAATACTGACAGTCAATGAGTTATGCTGGGCTCCCAAAAGCAATATACCCTATTGATATTCAGCGAGTTATAAGAGTTGTTTTAAAAGTCACCGAAGTATTTTTATAAGTAAGCTTGAAAAACAATCACTCTCCCTTTTGTCTCAATAGAAAAAGAGTCTCCCAAAGATTCATTTAATGTGCCTTGCCACCAATTTGAAAGAATAGTTTTGGTGATAGGGTATTTAAGATTTTCAGTGGTAATTTTTTCGCGGTCGATAGAGAAGAGAGAGACCTGCTCTCCTTTAGTGCTTTTGAAGGTGTTATTTTCATTTATTGGTGTGAAAACACCCCAATCGGTGACCATTATAACCTTCGCAATCAGCATATATTCTGCCAGCAGCGAGATATTCCCGAGCGTGTGGTCTTCACGCTTTCCGGTTCCGCCCACTATGACTATCTCCCTTCTACCGTTCTCAACACAAAAATGTACAGATTTTGTGAGATCGTTTGTATATTGGTTGGAGTCGGGGTGAAGGATATCCGCAAAACGTAACTTGTTTTCTTCCGAAATGGAATCGCAATCGCCAACAATAGCATCAGGAATTCCCCCACGTGCAATAAAATCGTTTGATGCACCGTCGCTGCAGACTATATATTGTGCCTTTTCAATGTAGGATAGTGGCGTAGGGTGTTTTGGAAATCTCCCGTTTGCAATAATTACCGCACTATTGGAATGTAAAAGTTCCATGTTGTCATTTTTTTATAGACTACAAAGATACAAAAGATGGCGTTTGCCTGGTTATTGACGGCTTATTTAGTTACCGGGTGTGAAAACCCTCCAGTCGGAGGCGATGATAACCTTTGCAAAACAGCATATATTCTGACTGCAGCGCGATTTTCCCGAGGGTGTGGCCTTCATGTTTACCGGTTCAGTTAGCGATAAAGATCTTACTTCTCACGTTCAATACAATAACAAAAAAGAGAGAAGGGAGCTCCCTTCTCTCTTAAATACTTAACTTATCGGCCTTAATGAATACATTTTTAGTGTAAGGTAACCGGTACTCCGGGTGCGTTTTAAATATTCGCGGAACAGCCTGGTATAAATTGTTGATGTTATAGATTATTATTTGAAGTAACCAGTACCTTGATCGCTATGTCTTATTTATTTTTTTTTACTGTTAACTGATAAACAAACCAGAACAGCGTAAGTGTGCCTATTGCGAAAATAGTGTCACCTATTGTACGTGACCATTTGAAAATATTTACCAGCGGCTGTTGCATAAATTCGGCGGAACGGGCATACCACATCCCCTCATTAACGCTAGCTATGGTCTGCATGAGGCCGACAGGAAGCAGGCTCAGCACAACCATCAGAAAGAGGCCGGTATTGAGAGTCCAGAAAGTAAATGAGATAAGCTTGTTATTCCATTTTTGTTTGCGATACATGCTGCGAAGCACAAACAGAATAAGGCCGATCCCCAGCATGCCGTAAACTCCGAAGAGTGCCGCATGGCCATGTACCGGTGTGGTATTTAATCCCTGCATGTAATAAAGGGCGATAGGCGGATTGATGATAAATCCGAAGATACCCGCTCCGAGAAAATTCCAGAAAGCTACCGACAGCAAAAAATATATAGGCCATTTGTAATCTTTTAACCATTCCGTAGATTTGCTCATACGGTAGTTGTGATAGGCTTCGAAACCGATAAGTATGAGGGGCACCACTTCCAGCTCGCTGAATGTTGCCCCCAGAGCCATAACAGCTGTTGGTGTGCCGGTGAAGTAGAGATGATGGAATGTACCCAAAATTCCACCTGTAAGGAAGATTACGGTCGCAAAAATAATATTGTTGGTGGCCGACTTTATTCCAAGCAACCCCATACGAGTGAATAGGAATGCGGCAACAACCGTGGCGAAAACTTCAAAGAATCCTTCCACCCAGAGGTGTACCACCCACCAGCGCCAATATTCGGCTATTGCAAGATTGGTTGTACGTCCCCACATTAATCCCGCACCATATAACAGTGCGATGGCAGCACATGAAATAAGGAAGAGAATAAGCAATCCTTTTTCTGATGTTCTTTTTTTAATGATAGGAAGTATTGGCCGAATCATCAGCGCAAGCCAGAGAAGGAGGCCGACAAACAGTAGTGCCTGCCAGAAACGCCCCAGATCTACATACTCATACCCTTGATGACCAAACCAGAAATTATTTACCAGGTCGAGACGCTGCATTACCCCAAACCACTGTCCAATAAGCGAACCGGCTACAACTATGAGCAATGCACCAAAAAGAATGTTAACCCCGGTTTTCTGAAATTTGGGGTCTTTTCCACTCAGCGAAGGTGCAATATATAGTCCTGTTGCAAGCCATGCCGTAGCTATCCAGAAGATAGCAAGCTGAATATGCCACGTGCGGGTGATTGAATAAGGTAGAATTCCTGTAATATTGATACCGTAGAAGCCTCCACCCTCTACACCGTAATGGGCTGTAAGCACTCCCAGCAGTACCTGCGTGAGAATAATAAGATTCACCGCCCAGAAATATTTTTTTACCGCCCACATCGATGGAGTAATGACCTGATTCATGAGCGGGTCATTAAGCGGTTTCAGCGTCTCCTCGCGACGAGTACGGGCTTGCATGAAAATCATAATGCCAATCCCTAAGAGGAGCATGATGATGCTGAATCCTGTCCAAAGGATCAGATCGCTTGTTGGTGTGTTGCCAATCTGTTTGTCAGGTGGCCAGTTGTGAGTGTATGTTACATCAGAACCGGGGCGCTCTGTTACACAAGCCCATGAAGCCCAGAAAAAGAACTGTGCCATCTTTTCCATTCTCTCTTCCGATTTAATTGTGTTTTTGGCAATTGCGTAGTCTGCCCGCAACCCATCCAGTGCCGGGTCATTCATGAAAAGGCCACCGTAATGGCTCAGATTGTGCATAAAGGCTTCGTAGCGTTCGCTTGTTATGGTGAGCATTTTAGTAGATGTATCATATCTGTTTAATCTGAGAATTTCCTGTAGCCTTGCCTCCATTGCTACCTGTTCGGCAACAGACAGATGTATGAACTTTTTTCCGTATTCAGCCTGAGACCATTTATTCAGCAGATACTGTGCTTCCCTGTGCAGGTAATCTGCTGTCCAGTCGGGCGCGACGTAAGCACCATGCCCCCATATGGTGCCAATCTCTTGTCCACCAATGCTTTGCCAGATATTCTGGCCATCTTTGATGTCGTTACCAGTAAACAAAACATCACCCGCCTCGTTTATCACCTTTTCGGGAATGGGCGGCGCCTGTTGATAGATCTGGCTGCCGTAGTATAACAATACGGCAAACGAGACACTTACAACAAGTACGAATGCAATCCATAATTTTTTTTGTGTCATGCTGTTAATTTTTAAAAGTTGGAATATTGAGTCCCCTCCGATAAGTCTTTTTTGCTGAAAATTCCACAAAAACACCATTGATATTCAGCGAGATGCGATCTCCTGAAATCGGGTTTTGGGGTTTTTGGAGCAGACTGAATATTAGTTATTCAAGTTTCGAATGTTAAGTATTCAACTAAATATTCGACTGACATGTTTTGTGACTCATCTCCCAATTTACAGGCTGTCTGATTAACAACTTGCTTATCTCAAGCAGTTTATCTGACGACGACTGTTTCATCGAACGGGTTCACATTAAATATTTCATAGGCCTAATATTTTTAGTTGTATATGTTATAATTCATATATGCGTAACTTGAGTTAGTTATTTAAGGATTGTATCTTCATTCTTTTTCCTTCCTTAATAAATGAGTAAATTTTTACTTTGCATATGTGAGCCAAAGCTCTGTCCGAGATGTGTATGTGCTTAAAATGTAATGAAATAACTAAATTATTTATTTGAGACAAAATTGTCGCAAATAAGAGAAAAAATTATCGCTTTAGTATCGACTCTTTGTTTTTAAGTCCTTCCGCAAGTTCATAAACCGTTGTTTTTTGAAGTACCTTCCTCATGTTTTTTCTTATTTTTTCTACTGGATGATGAATGGGGCAAGGATGTTGCCCATCACATTCACTAAGCCCAAGTGCGCAATCTTTAAAAAATGCGTCACCATCTATGGCTTTTACGATATCGGCAACGGTAATATGATGAAGCTTTTCGGGTTCTATCTTGAATCCCCCGTTGGGGCCCGTATATGAGTCCACAATCCCATTTTTGGATAGAAGGCCAAGTATTTTTCCTGTAAAGGCTTCGGGTGAATCAATATTTTTTACAATATCTCCAATTTTCACCCTTCTCTCTTCCTGTGATTGAGATGCAATATAAAGTATAGCCCTTATGCCATATTCACACGCTTTTGAAAACATTGAAATTTGCCTTGCTTTTGAAATGGTAATAACTAAATAAATGAAATTCAGCACAATGTGCAATTTTAAACAAATGCACTCAAAGGGCAAAGTTATTGAATAATTCCAATTTCCGACAAAAAAGTAAAAAATATTTTATTACCGTGCCATTTTTATTGCTCTTTCTCGTAAATGATTGTTTATTCACTCAGTAAGAATGATTAATAATATTTAAAATGTAAATTTCATCAAACATTAGGATTGAAAAACTGTTGTTATGTAGAATCATTCTAAACATTTAAAAATATCACAGCAAAAAGAAAGCTTATATGGCCAGTACAAATACAAAAACAAAGAGAGAATTATCCAAGGAGAAAATGTTGCACATGCACAGGCTGATGCTCGATATAAGGAATTTCGACAATAAAGTGAACAGGCTTGTAAAAAAAGGGAAGATACCCGGGATGACACACTTCTCCATTGGAGAGGAGGCTGCCAACGTGGGTGCGGTTGCCGCTATTGAAAAGGGGTTCGATCTTATCACATCAAATCACCGCGGACACGGGCAGAGTATCGCTCTTGAAATTGACCTTAACGGGATGATGGCGGAGATTATGGGGAAGGCTACCGGAACTTGCAAGGGAAAGGGGGGGTCGATGCATATTGCCGACCTCGACAATGGTAACCTGGGTGCTAACGGAATTGTGGGAGGAGGAATGGGAATGGCTATCGGGGCTGCCCTCACTCAGAAAATGAAAAATACGAGTAAGATAGTGGTTTGCTTTTTCGGCGATGGAGCCTGTAACGAAGGTACCTTCCATGAAACATTGAATATGGCTTCAATCTGGAAACTGCCGGTAATTTTCTATTCTATCAATAATATGTATGGTATCAGCACACATATCAGCGATGTAATAAACATCGACTACAATTATCAGCGTGCTTGCTCCTACGGTATTCCGGGGCATTTTATCGAGGACGGGAATGATCTGATGGCTGTTTACAACAAGTTTGAAGAGATAGTTGAATATGTTCGTAATGGTAATGGTCCGGTATTGGTAGAGGCCATTACTTACCGTTGGTTAGGCCACTCTACATCCGACCCGGGAAAATATCGAACCAAGGAGGAGGTGGATGAGTGGAAGAAAAAGGATCCGATCGCTCGCTTTAGAAACTATCTTATTGAAAATAAGATTGCTACCGGACAGGAATTGGATGATCTGGAAGCCGCTTCTGTTGATGCCGTGGAAGAGTCGGTTAAATTTGCTTTAAGCAGTCCCGAGCCAACCCTGGAGTCGGCCTTTGAAGATGTTTATGCCGATTGATCAAGCCTCAACAGTCCAAAAAAAGATCGGTAATTTTATCATCTTTAAAGATGTTTATGCGGACTGATCAGGATTCAATAAAAACAACTCTGCTGCAGGGATATATCGCAGTTACCCTGCTGATAAAAAAAACAAAAACAGTACAACTGATAAATGGAAAAAAATACAAAATTGATGACTGTTCGCGATGCTATCATTATGGCGATGTCAGAAGAGATGCGCCGCGATGAAAACGTGTTTCTGATGGGTGAGGATGTGGGTATTTTTGGAGGAGACTTCGGTACTTCCGTCGGTATGCTCGAAGAGTTCGGCAAAGAGCGGGTACGCGATACACCTATTTCTGAAAATGCTATTTCAGGAGCGGCTGTAGGAGCGGCTATTACGGGAATGCGGCCTATTGTGGACGTGACGTTTATGGATTTCATTGTATATATGATGGATAATATCGTTAACCAGGCAGCCAAAACCAGATATATGTATGGGGGAAAGGGGCAGATACCGGTAGTGTTTCGTGCTGCCGCGGGAGGTGGTGTGGGTTCTGCGGCACAGCATTCGCAGTCGCTCGAAGCATGGTTTACCCATATTCCGGGGCTCAAGGTGATTGCCCCCGGTACTCCTGCCGATGTGAAAGGTTTGCTCAAAGCGGCTATTCGCGATAATAATCCTATTATCTTTCTCGAATATAAAGCCCAGTATAATATGAAAGGTGAGGTACCACTAGACCCTGATTTTGTTTTGCCTATAGGGAAAGCGGATATCAAAAGAGAAGGTAAAGATGTATCTGTCATTACTTACGGGCGTATGCTTGAGCGGGTTATGCAAGCTGCCAATGAAGTGGATGAGGCGGAAGGTGTAAGCGTTGAGGTGGTGGACCTGCGTACATTGGCTCCCCTTGATAAAGAGGCGGTCATCAATTCGGTGCGAAAAACCGGTAAAGTGCTATTGGTAAACGATGCACATAAAACCGGCGGATTTATTGGTGAAGTGGCTGCAATGATTGCCGAGAGCGATGCTTTTGACTATTTAGATGGGCGCATTCTGCGGCTTGCGGGAGAGGATGTACCTGTTCCATACAACCAGACTCTTGAGTCTGCCCTTATACCAAGTGTGGAGCGTATAAAAAAATATATCCTTAAGCTAGTCAATAACAGATAAATAGGAGAGAATGGAAAGAGACAAGGTTAGGGCAACACCTGCTGCAAGAGCGCTGGCACGACGTCTTGGTGTGGATATTTATAATGTAACCGGAACCGGTTATAAAGGACGCATCCACAGAGATGACATCGCGGGGTATAATTATGAAGATAAGATCCATATATCCCCTCTTGCACGCCGTATTGCCGATGCACACAATATTGATCTGAAGGGTTTGCAGGGGACGGGACATCGAAACAAGATAATGAAGGATGATGTGCTGAAGCTAATTGAAGATCCTGAACTGAGGGCTATGCTGGATCGCGATTATTTTGCTGAGGCTATTACTCTTACAAAAGCGATGCCATCTGCTGAAAAGCAGGCTGCACAAAAAATAGAAAAGAAGCTCTCAGTTTCACGACCGGAAGTTGCAGGGGATACGGAGACTGTACCGATGACCCAGATGCGGAAGATTATTGCCAGGCGGATGTCGGAAAGTTTCTTTGGAATTCCCACGTTCATTCAGACCTGGGAGGTGGACATGAGTGAGATGCTTATGCTTCGCAATCGTCTGATGGGGCCTATTAAGGATAAGACCGGAAGAAAGCTTACGGTGACCGATCTTATTTCGATGTCTGTAGTAAAGACATTGATGAACCACAAGTATATCAACGCAAGCATTAATGCGGAGGGAACGGAACTGACCTTCCATAACTATGTGAATCTGGGAGTTGCGGTAGGGATGGATGAGGGGTTACTCGTCCCGGTGGTGAAGAATGCCGACAAGATGTCGCTGAGTGAGCTTGTTGTCTCAATGAAAGACCTGGCCGAACGTACCTTCTCTAAAAAGCTGCTGCCCGATGAACAGACTGGCAGCACATTCAGTATAAGCAACTTGGGTATGTATGGTGTAGATGAATTCACGGCTATCATTAATCAGCCCAATGCGGCTATTCTGAGCGTATCTTCAACAAAGGATAGAATTGTTCCCGTAAATGGTGAAGCGGTTATACGTCCCATCATGAAGATTAGCCTTACATGCGATCACCGTATCATAGACGGGTTGACTGCCGCAAAGTTTATGGCCGACTTGAAAGCGCTGCTGGAAGATCCGGTTACTTTGTTAATTTAATGTTTAAGTGTTATAAAATCAGGAGTTCAAGGTATAGAGGTTAAAGGCTTAGGATGCATGTTTAAGGTTTTGATAATTGCGTTGAAGCATTAAATCCGGTAATCTGTAAGCGTAGGCCTCAACTCATAATCCGAATCATAAGAATAAATATATGGCTTTTGAAATAATCATGCCCAAAGCAGGTATTGACATGACCGAAGGGCAAATAGTGAAATGGTTTAAGAAAGAGGGAGACCCAGTTACCGAAGGTGAAATAATCCTCGAGATAATGACCGACAAAACAAGCATGGAGCTCGAAGCGGAAGCATCGGGGATCTTGTTGAAAATTGTTCATCGTGAGGGCGAAACAGTACCAGTGACCGAAGTGATAGGTTATATAGGTCATGAGAACGAACAGGTCGCTACTCTTATGCCAGAAATAATTGAAGATACCGGAGCGGTGGAGAGTGAGGAAGATAAACGAATGATCCGGCTCGAAGATAACTACCATGTGGCTGTTATTGGAGGAGGCCCTGCCGGTTATGTAGCTGCCATAAAAGCAGCTCAGCTGGGTGCCAGGGTGGCAATTGTGGAGAAAGGCACCTTTGGCGGCACCTGTCTTAACTTGGGATGCATCCCCTCGAAAGCCTATCTGAAGAACGCTGAGATAATTGAGCATATCAGGACAGCATCATCAAGGGGTATCATCATTGACAGTTCTCAGATCAGGATTGATATGGAGAAGGTACTGGAATTCAAAAACAGCGTGGTGAGGAAGCTGACGAGCGGAGTGGAAACCCTCCTTAAAACGAATGGCGTGGATATATACAGGGGAGTAGGCAAGATAAACAGAAATAAAAATGTTGTGGTAAATGATACCCAGATCATAAAGGCGGATAAGATTATACTTGCTGGAGGATCGAAAGTTTCCAAAATTAATATCCCCGGTATTGATAGTGATAAGGTGCTTACAAGTGACGACCTGCTCGATATCAGGGAGGTGCCGGAAACTCTTGCCGTTATTGGCGGAGGTGTGATTGGTGCCGAGATGGGACTTTCGTTCTCCGGACTTGGTTCAAAAGTGATTATTATTGAGATGATGGATCAGATTGTCCCCATATTTGATGACGATGTTACAGCCGAGCTGACACGTGTCGTGAAAAAGAAAGGGATGCAGGTGATCACCTCTGCTCGTATAACTGAGATTGTGGACATGGGAGATAAGCTTGAGATTAGGATTGACGGTAAAGAACCGGTTATTGCCGATAAGGCACTACTCGCTATCGGGCGTGTTCCCGATCTTGATGGCATTGGTGAGGTAAACCTTGAGACGGAACGTGGAAAAATAAAAGTGGATAAGTATATGGAGACTAGCGTGAAAGGGATCTATGCACCCGGCGATGTGAACGGGATAAAGATGCTTGCACACGTGGCTTTCCGCATGGGAGAGGTAGCTGCCGAAAATGCAGTGAAAGGAAATCGCCGTACAATTAAACTGCTGTCTGCTCCATCCGTGGTTTACACCTTGCCGGAAGTGGCTATGGTGGGCCTTACGGAACAGCAGGCACGTGAAAAATACGACGATATACGTATTGGCCGGTTTAACTTCTCAGCTAATGGCCGCGCTCTTGCATCGAGTGAAGCTGTGGGTTTTGTGAAGGTAGTCGCCGATAACCGTTACGGAGAGGTGCTTGGTGTTCATATAATCGGCCCTTCTGCTGCAGAACTTATAACCCAGGCTTCACTAATCATGGAGATGGAGATCACGGTTGATGAAGTGGTGAAAACCATTTATGGACACCCTACTTACTCAGAAGCTATTTTCGAAGCTTTTGCCGATGTGTTAGGAGAGGCGGTGCATATTCCGAAGAAAAAGAAATAATCGATTCAACCGTAGAGAATCTATTTATGAGTCCCCTCCGATAACTCTTTTTTACTGAAAATTCTCCAAAATCCTCATTGACTTTCAGTGAGTTGAAAACTATTAAAACCGGATTTGGGGATTTTCGGAGCAGACTCATTTATTAAATTTGGAAGGGGACTGATTGATATTTTGTAGGGTGAGCAATACAACATAACAATGATCTATATCGTCAACAACAGCAGATAGGAGATGATACCGACTGTTTGCCACGAGTGGTTCCACATGAGTATACCGCCTAGGAAGGTGACGATCTCCAGTATAATGGCACCATTTGTTCCCAATTGGAGGAGCTCCTGCCAGCGTGCGTAGGGTTGCCTGAATCCGTAGCAATGTAGCAGGATCTGCAGTGATATACCCAGTATCATCATCACGACAACCCCCAGAATCTGGATATCCCGGTTGGGGAGATTGATGGACCTCACATGCGTCACAATGTGAGGGCTGTAACAATATATCTAAATTTCAGACCCTTTGGCCAGCTGTTTTTACTTCCTGCCCTTCATTTTTTTGTATACGCGATGAAAATTGACCGAATTTCATTTGCATATTGAACATATGTTCATTACATTTGCTGCGTATTTAAAGTGAGTTGCCGTTGCAGGCAATCTCTATAATCAATCAGGAAAAGATCATTCTATGAAAGTAGCCATCACATCATCCGGCAAAGAGCTGACATCTCTTCCGGACAAGCGGTTCGGACGCTGCAACTGTTTTGTAATTTATGACACCGAGAACGGCTCGGTGGAGGTTGTGGATAACCCCAACAGGAATCACAACGAGGGGGCAGGGCCTGCCGCAATGCAGCTGATAGCTTCTAAAGGTGCCGGGAAGATTATAACAGGGCATCTGGGCGATAAGGCTGCATCGGTTGCGAAACGACTTGGAATAATGATGATTCCGCTCGATGAAAATAATAGGAGTGTGGAAGAGGTGATTCAAATGATCAAACAAAACAAACAAAACAAACAAAACAAGTAAAAAAGGAAATTATGCCAGGATTTAACAGAAAAGGCCCCGAGGGTGAGGGCGCCATGAGTGGAAGAGGACGGGGACGTTGTAACCCGTCGAACAGAGAGTCCAATATCTTTGATGCTCCTGCAGGAGCAGGCAGGCGTGCCACTTTCCGACAGGAGGCCGGCAGAGGCATGGACCAGGGTGCCGGTAGAGGCATGGGCCAGGGACAAGGTCAATGCGAGAGGATGAGAAGAAGAGACGGATCCGGTAAAAGACGAATGGGATGAAGCAGGTTATCGCAATACCCCTGGAAGAGGGAAGACTCTGTCAGCACTTTGGCCATTGTCAGCAGTTTGCCATTATCGAGACGGAGGATGGAACCATACAGAACGAGACGTTGGTGACACCTCCCCCGCATGAACCGGGACTGCTGCCCGCATGGCTCTCGGAGAGAGGCGTCACCGAGGTGATCGCAGCGGGTATCGGACAAAAAGCAATACGTCTGTTTGAGCAACAGCAGATCAGGGTGCACGTGGGTGCCGAGTATAAGAGTCCGCGTGAGCTGGTTACCGATCACTTTCAGCAGTCGCTGGTCACTGGTATAAATGCCTGTGATCACTGAGGCGGCTGAGAGGATGAAGATCGCAATAGCCAGTGGTAAGGGAGGTACAGGTAAGACATTTGTCTCCACTAACCTCTTTTGGGTAGCCTCACAGAAGGGCATCGATTGTGCGCTGGCCGACTGTGATGCGGAGGAGCCCAATGTCGCGGAGTTTATTGCCGGTGAGGAGGAACGGGTTGAAGAGGTCTACCAGCAGGTACCGGTAATTGATCCGGAGAGATGTTCCTTCTGCGGGAAATGCTACGAATATTGTAGTTACAATGCCATCCTCTACCTGCCGGAGAAGAGAATGATTCAGGTCCTTCCCGATCTGTGCCACGATTGTGGTGCATGCAGCTATGCTTGTCAGGCGGGAGCGATCACCGAACATCCCAAGCTCCTGGGCAGAGTGACGCGTGCTGTTTACGGTGCCGCTCAGCATCTTGTCGAAGGTCGTGCCGAAGTGGGGGTTTATACCCCTGTGCCGGTCATCACCCATACCATCCATGAGGCCAGCGACAGGAAGCTGGTGCTCCTCGACTCACCACCCGGCATCTCATGTTCCTTTATTGCAACCGTCGACAGGGCAGACTATGTGGTGCTGGTCACTGAGCCCACGCCATTCGGTCTGCACGACCTGATGCTATCGGCTGCCACCGTACGGCAGCTCGGTAAACCTTTTGGGGTGGTCATCAACAGAGCCGGACTGGGAAACGATGAGATGTACCAATGGCTTAAGGGGGAGGAGATCCCGCTTTTGCTGGAGATTCCCTTCGACCGGGAGATCGCACGCATCTATGCCGAGGGAGGGTTGCCTGCAGCGGTGGATGACTCCTACCGGGAGATGTTCAGCAGTTTGCTCATTCAAATCGTTCAACAGAAAATCTTATGAGACAGATTGTCATTATCAGCGGAAAAGGAGGAACAGGCAAGACAAGCCTGAGTGCGGCACTGGCGACCATGGGTGAAAAGCTGATGGTGGCCGACTGTGATGTGGATGCGGCCAACCTTCATCTGCTGCTGCAGCCTGCCGATCATTCCCGCCACCCTTTCTCCACCGGTGCCAAGGCGGTGATCGACCAGCAGCTATGTACACAATGCGGTGCCTGCATGGATGCCTGTCGCTTCGATGCGATCAGGTGCCAGGAGGATCGTTACACCATCTCTGAGACATCATGTGACGGATGCCATCTCTGCATGCGCATCTGTCCGGCCGATGCCATCAGTATGATTGAAAGCAATGGCAGCTACTGGACTACCGGCACGTTCCGTAACGGCTGGATGGTACATGCCCGGCTGGAGCCTGGTGAGGAGAACTCCGGCAAGCTGGTCAATGTGGTGCGTGAGCAATCCCGTCAGCTGTCGGAGCAGATGGGTGTGGAGACCATTCTGATTGACGGGCCTCCCGGCACCGGTTGTCCCACGATCTCTGCTATGAGCGGTGCCGATCTGGCATTGCTGGTCACCGAACCGAGTCGTTCCGGTTTTCATGACCTGAAGAGGGTGAAACAGCTGACCGATGGGTTTGACATTCCGTCGGTCGTGGTGATCAATAAGTATGACCTGAATGAGCGGGTGACTGCCGAGATTGAGGCTTGGTGCCGCAGCGAGAAACTCCCTCTCATCGGCAGGATTCCTTTCGAGCCGGCGGTGGTGGAGGCGATGTTACAATGCCGTACGGTGGTTGAGTGGGCTCCCCGCTCGGCAGCAGCCGGTGAGATCGCAGACATCCACCGGCAGATTTTCCAGTCGTGAAAATACCAATGAGACCTCTTTTGATCCATCTTCTGTATCCTAATTGATGGGCATGATCCGACACCTCTTCCGGGTTGTCATACGCCAGGCAGAGATGAGGATAACGCCCTCTCTCTCCCTTGGGGTCAATGAAGAGCTCCAGCTTCAAATCCTGTTGCTCCATCATGTAGACCTCAGTTTGCCTGTCGGTGGAAAAGATGGAATGGAGCACCTCTTCTGAATCGAGGGTGAATTGTTTCAACTGGCGAAAATGCAAAACGGATTCGTAAAAGTTTTGAATCTCTGCTGGCTCAATAATGGATAATCCTATATGTTGTAACATCGTTCTATTTTTTAAGATTCTCTCTTTGTCTGATCGGTAACCTACGGAATATAGGGTGTGTAATGATCGGGAGCGACCAGTTCCCGGTACTTGTAGACCACCTTCTTGAAATCATCCCAGGTATCCCTTTTCAGTGCAGGATTTCTCAGCAGCGCCGAGGGGTGATAGACCGGCCTATGAAAGGTCTCCCCACGCGGTCTTCATCTCTTACCGGAGCTTCGCCGATGATGAAGATGGGAGCATGATGATTCCCCTCACCGAAGATGAGATGATTCCGTGATTGCCACAAATCGCATTTCCTGCACTGCTCCATCTCCTCCCGCAACTGCTCCATCGTCTGGCCCATATTGATTTTCTCCTGTTTATTAATATTCAATTCCTTCCCGTGCTTCAATGCCCTGACGATAATAATGTTTCACCTCTCTCATCTCGGTCACCAGGTCGGCCACCTCAATCAGCTCCTCCGGTGCATAACGGCCGGTGACCACTACCTCACATCCGGCTGCTCTCGTCTTCAATATTTCGATTAACTCACCCACGGTGAAGAGATCATAATAGATGGCGATGGTTGCCTCATCCAGAATCACCATGTCATATTCTCCAGAAGTGAGCACCTCCGACACCACCGCCAGTCCCTCTCTTGCGGCTGACACATCCTCATCGGTCGGTTTTCCCACAATGAAGCAACCCCTGCCGAACTGCCGGATGGTGATCTGCGGCACGTGCTGCCTAACCGCCGTGATCTCGGAATAGTTTCTTCCTTTCACGAACTGCGCAATGTAGACGCTCATCCCTGCACCGGCTGCCCGCAGTGCCAGTCCGAAGGCCGCCGTGCTCTTTCCCTTGCCGTTCCCTGTGTAGATCTGCAGATAACCTCTCATCTCTCTTTGCATGCATTGAATATTTTCAGCAGGTTGCTGATAACTGCTTTCTCAACTTTGTCAACAGCCCAGCCACCATTTGTCCGGTAAAACTGATCATATTCCTGTACAAATGCTGACTTCTTATAAAAGTTCATCCTGTTTCATGATTCTTTGCGACTCTCTAATCTCCGTAGTTTCTCTTCCAGCTCCTCATTGGAGCGTTTGAGTCTTTGTGCTTCCGTTTTGAGCTCTTTCATCTCATCCCGTTTGTGTAGGATATCCTGCCAGGGAATATTTTGAATCAATTCTGAAATAAGAAGGCCAAAACTGTAAAGCCGGTCAACGCTGTAACCCTGAACAATTCCAGCTCCTCTGCTTGTTCCGGCTCTGCGTCCAAATCCTGTTCCTCTGGCTACTGCTATTCTTCTACCCGATCTGGCAATCTGGTCCCTGCCTGCTCCCCAGCCTCTGTTGCGATACAATCCATCTTCATATCCGGGTGTATCAAATCCCGAACAAAATCCTCTTGCTCTTCCGGTTCTGGGACCTTGTCCCATCGGTCCGGTACGATCTCCTGATGGCATAATGCTAATTTTTTAAGTGAAACAAATAATAAATCGACAATGGCAAAAAGCCTAAATTAAAGTGAACATACGTTCATTCATGTATTAAAAGGTGTAGGTATCACCTGTTCTTACCGATTGAATCTGAAAACTCTCCGCAAATGCCACAAGTGCAGGCAATGCGGTACAGTGAGATGGGATGACATGTTCCACCCTGTTTTTTTTAAGGTAGTGGATAGTCTCGATGGTTTGCCGATCGCGCTTCTTAAGATGAAAACCACCCATGATACCGAAGATCCTCTGCTCACCAGTGACGTTTCTTGCATGCTCCAGGGTGTTGACCACCCCGGCATGTCCGCAGCCTGTGATCACAAACAATCCTTTCTCTGTCTGCAGTGCTACGGCACTGTCATCTGCCACAAAATCGGGACTCCCATCTTCAAAAGAGAAGGAGGTCTGTTGTGATTCAAAATCGGTGATGCGGGGGATCTCTCCCAGAAACAGAATGAAGTTGCTGACATGGAGAGGTGCTTTGCTGGTGGTGAGATCAAATTTTTGTGCGATTTCATCCCGGCTGTTTTGCAGACCGATATAGGTGCGATCTGCCGTTCTGTATCGTTTCACAAAACAACCCGGATGGCAGAGCAGTCTGCCGCCTGAGAGATGAGTCAATCCGTTTCCGTGATCAAAATGACCGTGACTCAGGATGATCAGATTCCTCTTCTTCAAATCAATCCTCATTAGTGATGCATTTCGCAGGAAGAGATCACTTTGCCCCGTATCAAACAGGATCTTTGTCCCCTTATGCTCTATGAAATAGGAGAGTCCATGCTCTGCAGCGGTATTTCCGCCGGGATAATTGTCGGTAAGAATCGATATTTTCATCTCCTTTTTTTACAAATATAACCAATAAAATTTTATTATGAACAAATGTTCAAACAATTTTGCTATTGTTTTGCTGAAAAAGATAATGAATGATCAGTTTCGTCTTGCAAGCTTTACCCATTTGAAGTATCCGAACATAGAGATCACGGTGTAGATGGCGAAGAGCAGTGCGGTTGGGTAGAGCCCTTTCCAGAGGTAGAGTCCGCAGGAAATAAGGTTGACCAGGAACCAGACCCACCACTGCTCCGCATGTTTCTGCGCAAGCATCCACATACCCGCGATGCTCAACGCGGTGGTAAGGCTGTCGCCCCCGGCAACCGGACTATCGGTATATCGGGTGAGGATCAGGTAAATGACGCCAAAGAGTAGCATCGTGATAAGAATTAGAGGAAGTATCTGCCGCTGCGGGGTGTGGATGATGGATGGTGTATCTCCTTCCGTATGGTTCCTGTTCCAGCGGATCCAGCCGTAGATGCTGGCGAAGAAGTAGTAGACGTTGATTCCCATGTCGGCATAGAACTTGCTCTGGAAGAAGATCCAGATATAGACCACCGGCATCAACACCCCCACTGGCCAGAGCCATTTGTTGGCCTTGTATTCGAGGTAGAGATAGAGTAGGCCGATAAGGGCGCCGACGATTTCGATGGTTTGCATGTCAATTCTGTTTGATTTGAGATAATGAATTTATTTCTAAATCTCTGCTTCTTTTCGGGGTGCCCACCTGGTTAAACGAGCGTGATTTGATTTGTTGTCCGAGCGAAACGGGTTTAAAATCAAATAGTGAGTAAACCGGGACCATACTCGGCGATTGATCGAATTTCAGTTAGCAAAGTTTAAAATCAAATAGTGAGTAAACCGGGAGTGCATCGAAATAAAGCTGCGAAAGAGAAATAAATTCCTTCTTTCGTATTTACTTAAAACGAAATTGTGAGGCGCCCTATAAGGTTGCGCGTGGCCTGGGGGTAGTATCCAACCCAGTTGAAAGTGGTTCCGTCTTCAAATGCATCTGTTGAAGCCCATCCGTTTGCCACGTACTCCCTGTTGAACAGGTTGTTCACGAAAAACTGCAGGTTGATTACTCCCACTTGGCTCTTGGGGAAGGTGTAACCGGCGGAGAGGCTGCTCACGAAGTAGGAGCCGATCGACTTGTCCTCGTCCGACGTGTTGTCGATGTACTGTTTCCCCACATATTTGCCGTTCAGGTTCATGTAGAAGGCGGATACCGGTTGCCAGGTGATGCCTGCCATTCCGATCAATTCCGGAGAGAAGGAGATATTGGTTGTTCCCAACTCATTTGCGATCTGTTTTTGTATTTCCGGATGGTTGTCGTCGGGGATCGGGTTATAGTCGTCGGAATTGTCGTACAGGTCGAACCAGGCTACGTAGTTCCGGATTTTATTTCGGCTGAGGGTGGCGTTGGCATCGAGCAGTAGTTTTTCTGTCCACAGGGGAAGTGATGCCTCAATCTCGATACCTGCACGGTAGCTCTCCTTTACGTTTTCCATCAGCTTGTAACCAATATCAGTAAGTTTGCCGGTCTGCACCATCTGGTTGTGGTAATCCATGTAATAGAGATTAGCACCAAATTTCAACCCATTCCTGTTGTATCGGTAGCCAAGCTCATAATCGATCATCTTTTCCGGTTTTATAAAATTAGAAGCTCCTCCCTTTATGCCATCTTTCAGATCGGCACGCAGAGGCTCACGCTTGCCCACGGCTGCCGAAGCGTACAGGCGGTGATTGTTGCTCAGTTCATAGAACAGGCCCGCCTTAGGGTTGAAAAAGTTGTAGTAAAAATCGCCTGTCAGATCCATCTGGTCGTCATCCATACCACTGAAGCGGTAGCCCACACGACGGTATTGCAGGTCGCCGAAAAGTGATACTTTTTCATTCAGTTGATATTCCGCTTTGGTGAAGATATTTACTTCCGATTTTTTGCCTCTGTTTCTGTACCATTCATAATTAACAGGAATATTCTCGTTATGTTTTATCCATGGCAGACGACCGTAATGATCCCCGTCGTAAAAACTGTACAAACCGCCGAAGGTGAGCTTCCATCGGTCGTCGGCATAGTCCAGTCCCGCGTTGGCTACATAGAAATTGTTTCGCATCAGCTTACGGCGGATGAAGTCGCTCTTGCGGTAGGTCTTCCCGTCAATGGTTTGCGGTTCCAGTCCAAAATCGGAGAACTTCTTGTTATACCTGTAGTTCTCATAATAACCGTATCCGTGGTTATAACTCAGCCCTGAATTTAATGTGAGATTACGGCTCAGCTCTCTTGTGAGAGTGAGCTGCACAATATCAGAGTAGTAGTTGTCGGTCTCGTTGCCATAGTACAATCGGTTGCCGGCATCATCGTAATACTCTCCTGCGGGGTTGTAGCGACGCCCATATTCCGGGTCCTGCATCTGCTTGTCCGACACCCCCTGCCACGAGATGCCGGTATGCTGGATACCCCTCAGGTAACTGAGGCGAAGCAGCTGCCGTTCGCTATAGTGAGAAACTACCCCATAGAAATTGGTATGGTTCACTGTGCCGTTGCGCACATAACCGTCACCCAGCACCCGCGAAAAGCGGGCATCGAGTGATAGTCCGTTTTTCAAAACCCCTGTCCCCGCAGCAACATTCGATAAGAATGTACCATAGCTTCCCACGGCGGTGGATGCCTCTCCGTATGCTTCGGAGCGGGCGCCTGCCGTCTGAAGTGAAATGCTTGCACCAAAGGCTCCCGGGCCATTGGTGGATGTACCCACGCCACGCTGCACCTGTATGTCCTGCAGCGAGTTGGAAAGATCGGGAAGATTCACCCAGTAAACCTCCTGGCTTTCGGGGTTATTCAATGGCATCCCGTTAAGAGTTACATTTATGCGAGTGGCGTCTGTTCCGCGAATCCTGAATGAGGTGTTTCCTACACCAAGGCCGTCTTCGGTAAAAGATACAAGCGAAGGTGTGGTTTGAAGTATGGAGGGAATATTGCGTGCAGCATTTTGTTTTTTAATTTCGGAATGAGAGATATTAGAGTATGATACCGGGGTGTTTTTTCCGGCACGTGTTCCCGAGACAATAACCTCTTCCAGCTGAATAAGATCAAGACTGTCGGTTTGTTCTGCCTGTTCTGCCTGTTCTGACAGTTCTGCCTGCTCTGCCTGAGCCATCACTTGATAACTGAGTGCCGATAAAATTATCAGCATTAAAAAAACCTTTTTCATTTACATAAGTTTTTAGGATAAACAGGGCCTGTGTGACTGCTTATCATTAGTTAGTGTAATAAAAAAGGGGATTTTGTAAAGATATATACCAAAAGCCACAAATTTGTGAGCTTTATATTTTCCCTACGCCGGCATTATCCGGATCAGGTATTTTGGGTATGATCTCAGCCCGTTTTATTTGGGCACCCCTTGTAGAATGACAGAACAAAGATAGCACGTTTTTGTTCATAAGAGAGCATACGACGGGAATTTAACATTTAGGGCCTGCTGTCATCTGTCATCACAATATCTTGAACATGCTAAAAAAACAGAGACGGATTTACGTGAGAATGTCCAGAAGATGCATATAACTGAAAAAACAGGAGTTAAATTGTAGTTTTCTCTGCTTTTATTTGTAATTTCGTTAGTTTTAAACGAACTAAGAAAAATATAGTCACACGGTATATGAGCGATGAAGAAAAACTGGTTGCGGAAGATCAGATTATCGAAGAGGAGTTTCAGGGCCTTTTGAACGATTATTTGAACTCTAATCACCGGCGGAAAGTGGATGTCATTACCCGGGCTTTTAATATGGCGAAGGAGGCTCACAAAGGGGCACGTCGCCGCTCGGGCGAACCTTACATCATGCATCCGCTGGCGGTAGCCCGTATTGTGTCGAGGGAGATGGGTCTGGGATCGACCTCCATTTCTGCTTCGTTGCTGCACGATGTGGTTGAGGATACTGACTATACCGTTGATGATATACGTGCCCTTTTTGGTGATAAGATTGCCCAGATTGTTGACGGGCTGACAAAGATATCGAGCGGAATGTTCGGTGAAAATGTGTCGGCTCAAGCAGAGAATTTCAGGAAATTGCTTCTCACAATGTCAGATGATATACGTGTTATACTTATAAAGATTGCTGATAGGCTTCATAACATGCGAACTCTCTCTTCCATGTCAGCAGCAAAGCAGTTTAAGATAACAGGCGAAACACTATATATCTACGCTCCGCTTGCTCACAGGCTTGGCCTGTTTGCCATAAAGACTGAACTAGAAGAGCTCTGTTTCAAACACGAGCATCCTGAAGTATATGCAGACCTGTCAAAAAAGATTTTAGAGACTGCTCCCGAACGAAATAAGATATATGAACATTTTGCCGTTCCGGTTATAATGGCGCTCGATAAGATGGATATTGAGTATGAAATGCGTGCACGGGTAAAATCAGTTTACTCTATCTGGAACAAGATGCAAAACAAGGGTATCGATTTTTCAGAGGTGTACGACCTGTTTGCAGTACGCATAATCTTTGAGATCATTCCCGGAATGGATGAGAAAAAACAATGTTGGGACATCTATTCGGCCATTACCGATATATATAAGCTTCGCCCCGACCGTATCCGCGACTGGGTGAGCCACCCAAAGGCAAACGGCTATCAGGCATTGCATCTTACCGTGATGGGCCCTGACGGGAAATGGATAGAGATTCAGATTAGGAGCCGTCGTATGGATGATATTGCCGAAAAAGGATTTGCAGCTCACTGGAAATATAAAGAGAACAGGATTGAAGAGGATAACGAACTTGATAAATGGTTAAAAACTATTCAGGAGATTCTTGCCAACCCAAATCCCAATGCCATCGATTTCCTGGATACTGTGAAGATGAACCTGTTCTCTTCCGAGATATTTGTTTTTACACCAAAGGGAGATATCAAGACACTTCCTCAGGGTGCAACAGCTCTCGATTTTGCCTATACCATTCATACCCGGATAGGGGATCACTGCCTAGGGGCAAAGGTGAACCATACTCTTGCTCCACTCAGCCAGAAGCTCCGTAGTGGGGATCAGATAGAAATTCTTACTTCGCAATCTGTTAATCCGCAGCCGGAATGGCTCAATTTTGTTACTACTGCTAAAGCCAGGACAAAAATTGAGGCATCGTTACGACGACAACGCCGGCGTATTGTAGAGAAAGGGCAAAATATGCTTGATGAGCTCTTTGATCACGAACCAATAGACAATACTGTATTTAATAAGATATTACATGCGTATAAGGCTGGGAACAAGGAGGACCTGTATTATATGATCGGCAATGCCGAAGTCGCATTGCCCGCAAATAAAAGTGCTTTCTCAAAGGTGAAGCTGGTACCGGAAAAGCAGGATAATCTTTTTGTACGTTACGTAAAGCAGGCTATGAATGCCATTATGAAATCGCCTGCCGATAACAAAAGCACTAAAAAGGAAGAAGTAGAGTCCGGAACATCAGACCTTATTCTTAACATGCCTTTAAAACAAAGAATAAACAGGGGTGTCACTTATCAGCTTACAGAGACTAACTTCCGGAAGAACTTTATTGTACCTTCATGTTGCAATCCGCTTCCGGGAGATGATGTGTTTGGTTATATAACTGAGAAAGAAGAGGTGGAGGTTCATAAGCGTTCTTGCCAGACCGGGCTGAAACTAAAATCTAATTATGGAGACCGTATAATTACAGTTTCATGGGGAGATTACCGGCAATACTCTTTTCTTGCTTCAATAGTTTTTACAGGGATAGACCGTGTGGGTATTCTCAGCAGTATCCTCGCCAAACTTGCTGAAGATGTGGTGGTGAACATACAGAGTGTTAATGTTTCATCGAATGACGGTATCTTTGAAGGTGTGTTTAACGTGCATGTACATAGTGCAGAGGAGGTAAATCAACTTTGCGGTAAAATAGCAAAAGTGGACGGTGTAAGTACCGTCCACAGATCTACTATTTGATTTTTCTTTTCTTTCTTCTGCCGAATATCAATGATGAAACTTTCTTTGCAGCGTAGGCTACAAGAGCGGGTTTGGCAATATTCCACGCAAGCGATCCAATAAGCGGCAGGTTAGATATTACAAAGCTAAGCCAGGGGTTTGCCCGTTTTGTGATAAAAGGTGTAACATTATATGAATAACCGCCCGAAAAATTTTCCAAAGTCTCGGTCAGTTTTGATTTTACTGAAGAAGTAACACCTTTGGTAAGCATCGTTCCCCAATTGTCATTAAGGTACTGCAACTGGTAAGCGAGGCGTTGACTGGCAATAGCGCGTTCTTCCCTCAACTTTTTCTTTTCTAAACGCAACTCTTCAAGTGGAGTTAATTTGTAAGTTTTCATTTATTACTGTTTTTTCCATCCTTATCGTTTTGTTCCATCAAAAAGCGAACAACGCGATTGGTGACTTTTTTCTTGAAAGGTTTTTTTAGGAGAAGCATTATCAGCAGAACCAGCAGGGCAAAAGCTGCCACTAAGCCGAATCCTACCCAGGTGTTCTGAAATACTTCACCCAAATAAATCCCTACAGTTACGAGTATGAAAAAAAGTGTTAATAATGCAATGCCCGCAACAATCAGGCTATAGGTGATTGTTGATGAAGCCAGGCTTATTTTTTCATAAACTTCCAGTTTTCCGAGCTCGAGTGTGGCAGTGATGAAGTTCGATATATCACCTCTCATTTCCTCGAACAGCGTACTTACTTTTTTTTCTTCCATCGTTTAAGTAGATTAGAGGATAAATTATTGTTTTGCAAGCTCTTTCTTTGCTATCTCAGCAATGTCATCAATATCCTCTTTTAGATCATGTACTTCGCTTTTTCCCTTGTAAACAGCAGATTTAATATTAGTTTTTAGTTTGTCTGCAAATTCATTGGCTTGCTCAAGCCATTCCTCTCTTCTGTCGGTTCCAATAATGTAACCCACAGCAGCGCCAAGCGCAATACCAATACCTAATCCCAGTAATAATTTTGCTTCTGATTTCATAATTTATGCGTTTAATAATTAGTAGTTTTTATTTTATCTTATACCGTTATTTCATTTCTTGCGAGCAACTCTTATGTCAGCTGTTTTCATGCTCTTCAAAAATTAAACACTTTATGGGCAAAAATGTTTTTTGAAATCATTAATAATGAGATGAGAACTATTCTGCAGTTAAGGCCTCACCTAACAATGTTGCTGATGTGAATCCCGTTATTCTTACTTTAAGGAACTGCCCTATACGGTGATTTTTTTTGTCAAAGATGACCACTTTATTCTGATCGGTACGACCGAAAAGCTGTTCCCGTGAACGTTTGGAGAAACCCTCTACCAGTATTTCAAACTCTTTACCCAGATCTCTTTCATTGCTTTGGTGAGACAGTTCCATCTGCAGGTCGATAATTTCCTGCAAACGCCTGGCCTTTACCTCTTCCGGTACATTGTCTTCCAGCTTTTTAGAAGCGTATGTCCCCGGCCTTTCTGAGTATTTGAACATAAAAGCCGAATCGAAGGCCACCTCACGCATTAATGAGAGTGTCTCCTGATGATCTTCCTCCGTTTCGGAATGGAAACCACACATGATATCGGTTGATAGCCCGCAATCAGGAATAATACGTTTGATGGCTTCGATACGTTCTAAATACCACTCCCTGTTGTACCTCCTGTTCATCAACTTAAGCATTCGCGAACTTCCCGATTGCACAGGAAGGTGGATGTAGTTGCAAAGATTTTTGTATTTAGCTATAGTCTCAAGAGTTTGGTCGTTCATATCCCAGGGATGGGAAGTAGTGAAGCGGATACGCATTTCAGGAGCAGCCTCTGCAACCATTGATAGCAGTTCATGAAACAGAATGCTTTTTTCCCCCTCTCTATACCGGTATGAGTTTACGTTTTGTCCAAGCAGTATTACTTCTCTGAAACCTTTTTCGCGCATGTCGCGCAGCTCATTGAGGATGCTCTCAGGCTCGCGGCTTCGTTCGCGACCGCGGGTGTAGGGGACAATACAGTAGGTGCAAAATTTGTTACATCCGCGCATTATGGATATGTATCCCGAGATATTGCTTCCGCTCATTTTTAAGGGGATCACATCCTTATAAGTCTCTGTACGTGACAGCTCTATATTCATGGCTTTCTCTCCCCGTTCTGCCGCACCTACAAGGTTGGGCAGGTCGAGGTAGGCATCGGGGCCGACAACCAGGTCTACATTGTGATTCTCTATAAGACCAGTTTTTACACGTTCTGCCATGCATCCCAGCACACCTATTATAAGGTTCTCCTTCCTTTTTCTCTTCAATGCATTGAAATAGTCGAGTCGCTGAATAACCTTCTGTTCAGCGTTATCACGGATAGAGCATGTGTTTACGAAAATAGCATCTGCATCACGGTCGTTATCTGTGAGTGTATAGCCATCCATCTCCATTATAGATGCAACTACCTCTGTATCTGCCACGTTCATCTGGCATCCGTAAGTCTCTATAAATAGTTTCTTTTCTTTAATTTTATCTGAATTCATCTCTTTGCTTGTAAACTGTGATATATTACACTCAAGGAAAAGTTAAAACAGTTATTTATCTGTTGGAAAAGTTGCAATATTACCTTTCTTGTAGTATTTTTGCCTCGAGGAAAAAATAAAAATTTTTTCATAGTTAAGGTTTTGGTTAAATGTTCGAGAGCGGCTGTGAAGTTGCTCTCGATTTTTTTATATAACCAAATACACTCTATATCGTAAAAAATCATTATTTTTGCTGCGTTGCAAAATTAATAAAAATATGGAGTCCGGAGACATTATTTATTTGATCCTTCTTGTATTTTTCATGTTATTGGGATTTTTTAATGATTCCAGGAAGAAAAAAAATCAACAAGCGCAACAGGCCAGTGATAATCCTAAACCTATTACTGATGAAGAGACGTGGTACCCTCAACGTAAGCAGATAGTTAAGCATCTTAAGCCAGAGAAACCCATGCCTCCGCCTGTAACGTCCTTTAATAAAGGAGAAACAGTGCGCAGAGAATTTCAATCTTCCTTAGATCTTGTTTCAATTTCCAGTGATAGCTCACAAGAGGGCATTTCTGCTTTTGACTATGATACAGGTACTATTTTTGACAGCGGCATATATACTGATAATATTGCCGGTATATCTGATATGTCAGAAAAGCAACACGATAAAAACAGTGGTAGACAAAAAACATCTTCATGGCACCCTATCGTTGATGCTTTTTCAGGTGATGAAGGCAGGGAAGAGTTAAAAAAAGCGGTTTTATATAGTGAGATTTTACGAAGAAGGTACTAGATTTGGAAAAATCATTGATTAACATTTAATACAATCAATTCATATGGCATTAAAATTTATCAGTGCTGAAGAGGCTGCGTTTCTTGTGAAAAATAACGACAATGTTGGCTTCAGCGGTTTCACCCATGCCGGTTGCCCCAAAGTGGTACCGGTGGAGATAGCTAAAAGGGCGGAGGCAGAGCATGCAAAGGGTAATCCGTTTAAGATTGGTATATTTACCGGGGCATCAACCGGTGATTCCATCGATGGAACTCTTTCCCGTGCAAAAGCAATTAAATTCCGTACGCCTTATCAGACTAACAAAGATATGCGTGAGGCAATTAACCGGGGAGAGCTCGATTATTTTGATCTCCATCTTTCTCAACTGGCTCAGGAAATAAGATACGGATTCCTTGGTGGTATAAATGTAGCTATTATTGAGGCTAGCCAGGTGACTGAAAAGGGGGTAATTGTTCCGACAACTGCTGTGGGAATTGTCCCTACCATATGCCGATTGGCAGATATTGTAATTGTAGAGTTGAATAAAAGAGTCCCGGCGAAATTACGCGGAATTCATGATATATATGAACTGCAGGATCCTCCCAAAAGGCGTGAAATACCTATATATGAAGTGCAAACACGTATAGGGTTGGACTATGTGAAAGTAAATCCTGAAAAGATATTTGTGGTGGAAACCGACAGGGATGGCGAGGGTCACGGTTTTACCCCTGTAGATGATGTAACGGCGCAGATCGGCAACAACGTGGCTGATTTTTTCGTGTCGGAAATGAAAGCCGGTCGTATCCCCCACCATTTTCTGCCAATACAGTCGGGAGTGGGAAATATTGCCAACGCAGTCCTGGCATCGATGGGTGGAAATCCCTATATTCCCCGTTTCGAAGTATATACTGAAGTGATACAGGATGCTGTTCTTGACATGATGCAGAAGGGTTGTATCTCCTTTGCCAGCGGCTGTTCGCTTACCGTGAGCAACGATGCGCTTCATCAGTTCTACGATGATCTGGATTTTTTTAAAAACAAACTTGTGTTGCGCCCCTCTGAAATTTCTAATAACCCGGGACTTGCACGTCGGTTGGGTGTTATTGCTTTGAATACAGCTATTGAGGTAGATATTTTTGGAAGTGTAAACTCATCTCATGTTAATGGTAACAAGATGATGAATGGTATTGGAGGATCGGGGGACTTTACACGTAACTCCTATCTGTCGGTATTTCTCACTCCTTCCACAGCAAAGGGTGGAGCTGTAAGCTGCATAGTTCCCAAGGTTACACACGAAGATCACACCGAGCATTCAGTGAAGATTGTGGTATCTGAATATGGTGTGGCCGATTTGAGAGGAAAAGGGCCAAGAAACCGTGCCGAAGAGATAATAGAGAAATGTGCTCATCCCGATTATCGTCCTTTGTTGCACGAATATCTCAATCGTGGCGTGAAAGGGCATATTCCGCAGGATATTTATGCATGTTTCGCCTTTCATCATGCACTGAAAGAGACGGGGAGTATGCTGAACACCGATTTTTTAAAGTATAAAATGCCCTGAAACGTTAATGCCCTGGAGCACGGAACCCCGCCGGGGCATTAATGCTTTTGCTACTAAACACTGATGGCGCCGGAAACCCTGCTGGTTACAGAAGGCAGCCAGTGCCTTAAACCGTTGATGCAAATTATTGCAGTGCCTATACCAGCCTGATACTGAAACCCGGCAGTATCTGATGCGCTTTAAAAAAATAAATGTCTATCTCACAACAGAAATAGACATTTATTAAAAATTAAACTGCTGAAAGATAGCAGTTTGACTGTTTTTGTCGGGATGAGAAGATTCGAACTTCCGACCCCACGCCCCCCAGACGCGTACTCTAAACCGGACTGAGCTACATCCCGAAAATGTGAATGCAAAAGTAGTATTTTAATTTTAATTGCACAAGCAAAGTAAGGTATCAATTAATGTATATTATGAATTTATTTGTTTCCTGATATAAAAAATAGTTGTTAATTTGCACATTGAAAAATTAAGAGGTTGTATTAATTGCACCAGAAACAAATAACTGAAATTATTGAAATAGAAGAATAAAAAATATGTTTACCGTGAGTGATTTAAACAGCCTTCAAAAAAATATTTACAGTCAATGGCATTTACAGCAAAACAAATAGCCGATTTTCTTAAAGGAGAAATTGTCGGTAATCCGGATGTAAAAGTATCCGGTTTTTCAAAGATAGAAGAGGGTAAAGCAGGGACAATAACTTTTCTGGGTAACCCCAAATATACTCAATATATTTACGAGACCGGTGCCGATATCGTACTTGTAAACAACGATTTTGTACAGGAAGGTGTTATAAAGGCAACCCTGATAAGAGTGTCTAACGCCTATACCGCCCTGGCATCGCTGATGGAGTTGGTTAACAATCATACCCCACAGAAGAGTGGAGCGGACGATATCTGTTTTATCTCATCTACAGCTACACTTGGCGAAAATGTTTATGTAGGAAGTTTTGCTTATATTGGAGACAATGCTCAGATAGGTGAGAACAGTAAGATTTACCCGCAATCGTATGTGGGAGAGAATGTAAAGATAGGAAATAACTGTATTCTCTATCCCGGAGTGAAAATTTATCACAATTGTGTAATAGGGGATAACTGCATACTGCATTCAGGAGCAGTGATAGGAGCAGATGGTTTCGGTTTCAGCAAAGAAGATGATGTGTATCATAAAATTCCACAGATGGGCAATGTGATTATTGAAGATAATGTGGAGGTGGGTGCCAATACCACTGTTGACCGTGCTGTGATTGGTTCAACAGTAATACGTAAGGGTGTAAAACTCGACAACCTTATACAGATAGCTCATAATTGCGAGATAGGCGAAAACACCGCAATGGCAGCCCAGGTTGGAATAGCAGGCTCAACCAAGATAGGTGAAAACAGTGTGTTTGGCGGACAAGTAGGAATTGGCGGGCATATTACCATTGGGAAAAATTGTAAGATAGGCGCTCAATCAGGTATTATCAGTAATACAAAAGAGGGATCTGAAATATTAGGATCCCCCGCTATTCCAGTGAAAAACTTCTTTAAATCGAGTATTATTATTTCTAAACTTCCTGAAATGTACAGGCAGTTGAATTCAATGGAGAAAGAGATCGCAGAGCTTAAAAATAAGCTATGTACCGACGATTAATCAATCGTTTTCAGGCTCATTTTAGCAAACATTTCACAAATTTAGGTGAAATGTGTGTAATTGGTTGTATATTTGCACAAAAGTTTGTAAAATGAGCTATTTTAGTATAGCATTTAGTGAACTATTTGCGTTAAGCCGTATGAGCAGAGCCAAGCTTGCTTGAGCTATGCCACGGCGAGCAAATATCTAACTTTAGTGAACTATTTGCGTTAAGCCGTATGAGCAGAGCCAAGCTTGCTTGAGCTATGCCACGGCGAGCAAATATCTAACTTTAGTGAACTATTTCGTTAAGCGAGACAGAAGCAAACTCGATTGAGTTATGCAATTGCGGACGAAAATATAACAGGATTCAAAGCAACTAAATTTGCCTGAACTTGTTTTACGCTGTAAAAACCTGAAAGGAAACTACTATTTAAAAGTATATAAAGTGAAACAGAATACATTAAAAGATAACTTCACCCTACGTGGAACCGGACTCCACACGGGACTAGAAATTGAGGTAACCTTTAAACCCGCCCCGGTAGATCACGGATATAAGATAAAAAGAATTGATCTAGAAGATCAGCCTGTGATTGAAGCATTGGCAGAAAATGTGGTTAATACCCAACGAGGAACCGTTGTAGGTAAAGGGGACGTAGTCGTTAGCACGATAGAGCACGGACTTGCAGCACTATATGCATCCGGAATTGATAATTGCCTTATAGAAGTCAATGCTTCAGAGTTCCCTATTCTTGACGGAAGTGCTGCCGAATATGTCAGAGCCATACTTGCTACGGGTATTCAGGAGCAAGAAAAGGAGAAGGATTATTATATTGTACGCAATAAAATAGAGGTGTCTGACCCCGAAACCGGATCAAAACTGACATTGTTGCCGGACGATGCTTTCTGTGTCAATTCATTTATTGAATTTGATTCATACTATATTCCAAATCAGTCCGCTACAATGGACTCTGTTACCGATTTTGGAACAGAGATAGCCCCGGCGCGCACGTTTGTTTTTGTTCGTGAGATACAAAAACTAAGGCAGTCAGGGCTTATTAAGGGGGGAAACCTGGATAATGCAATTGTGATCTATGAGAGGAAATTGTCGCAGAATGAACTTGATGAGATTGCAGATGAGTTGAATGTGCCACGCCACAATGCAGAAGAACTTGGATATCTTAACAATCGTGAACTTGCTTTTCCGAATGAACCTGCCCGTCACAAGCTTCTTGATATCATCGGGGATATAGCACTTATTGGAAAGCCTATTAAAGGAAGGCTTATCGCCATCAGGCCCGGACACAAGATCAACAATCATCTGGCAAGGCTTATTCGTAAAGATATTAAACTAAATGAAGTTCAGCCTCCCGTTTATGATGTAACTGCAGAGCCAGTGATGGACAATAACCGTATCCGCGAATTGCTGCCGCACCGTTATCCATTTCTTATGGTGGACAAGATTATACAGATGACCGACAATTATATTGTAGGGGTTAAGAACATTACGACCAATGAACCCTTTTTTATGGGCCATTTTCCTCAGGAGCCTGTTATGCCAGGTGTCTTGCAGATTGAGGCGATGGCTCAAACAGGTGGCTTGCTGGTCCTTGGGAGGTTAGATGAGCCGGAAAGATATTCTACATATTTTCTGAAGATTGATAACGTGAAATTCCGACATAAAGTGGTTCCTGGTGATACCCTAATTTTCAGGGTAGAACTTACAAGTGAGTTACGTCGGGGAATTGCCACGATGCGAGGATTGGCATTTATAGGAGACAAAGTAATCTCTGAAGCCGATTTTACTGCGCAAATAATTAAAAATAAATAATTTTAATCGTTCTCATATTTATGAACAGTGTTTCATCTTTGGCCTTTGTACATCCTGAGGCCGTACTGGGAGATAATGTGGTTGTAGAACCGTTTGCTTATGTCGATCGGAATACTGAAATAGGAGATGGTAGCCGGGTGATGACCCATGCGACAGTCCTGAGCGGAGCCCGTATCGGAAAAGACTGTACAATTTTTCCACATGCTACTATTTCAGGCATTCCTCAAGATCTGAAGTTTCAGGGTGAAGAAACAACAGCAATTATCGGGGATAATACTACAATTCGCGAATGTGCAACAGTGAACAGAGGTACTGCTTCAAAAGGATTTACAAAAGTCGGCAACGATTGTCTTATTATGGCTTACAGTCATGTGGCTCACGACTGTGTAATTAATGACAGCGTGATATTGGGTAACTCAACGCAACTAGCAGGTGAAGTAGAGATTGACGATTTTGCCATTGTCAGCGGCGGTACCCTGATACATCAGTTTTCTCGTATTGGAGCCCATGTTATGATTCAGGGAGGATCGAAGATCCCGAAAGATATCCCTCCATATGTAATGGTTGGACGGGAACCGATAATTTTTGTTGGACTCAACGTTGTAGGACTTCGCCGTAGAGGGTTTACCAGCGAACGCATTAATTCAATACAGGAGGTGTACCGTTATCTGTACCAGTCGGGTTATAACATCACACAGGCAGTGGAGAGAATTGAAAAAGAGCTGCCGCAAAGTGACGACCTCAGCCTGATACTCGATTTCATCCGCTTATCGAATCGCGGTATTGTACGCGGCAACATGGAAGGGTAGTTTTATGGCAGGTATTGTTTTCCCTGCCGAATGGAGTCATCAGAGCGGTGTGCAGATAACATGGCCTCATCACGGTACCGACTGGGTTGATATACTGGATGAGGTTACAGCTTGTTACATAACCCTGTCGAAAGAGATTCTTAAGAGGGAGAAACTGCTTATCGTTGCTAGGGAAGGCTATGAAATATTGAAACATTTCACCGAGAATGAGCGAAAAAATATTATCATGGCCGAAATAGATAGCAACGATACATGGGCGCGCGACCATGGGGCCATATCTGTTTTTATCGATAATAAACCCATGCTGTTGGATTTTGGATTCAATGCCTGGGGGTTGAAATTTGCAGCCGACAAAGACAACCTTATCACAGGGAGATTGTTTGACAAGGGGGTTTTCAAAGCTCAAACCGGTTATAAGAGCATGTTGGATTTTATCCTTGAAGGGGGATCAATTGAATCTGACGGTGCAGGAACAATACTTACTACCAGTGCGTGTCTTTTGGCTCCCAACCGCAATCAGCCGATGAGTCAGGAGGAAATTGAAAAATATTTGAAGAGGTCATTGGGCGCAGAGCGTGTACTCTGGTTACAACACGGATACCTCGCAGGTGATGATACTGATAGCCATATTGATACGCTTGCACGCTTCTGTAACGAAGATACAATAGCTTACGTGAAGTGTTACGATGTAAACGATGAACATTTCAGCGAGTTGAGGGCGATGGAGGATGAACTGAAGTCACATGTTACCATGGACGGGCAACCCTACAGGCTTATAGATTTGCCGATGGCGGATCCGGTGTTCGATAATGGTTGCCGGCTTCCCGCAACATATGCCAATTTTTTGATTATAAACGGTGCGGTTTTACTTCCATTTTACGGAACAGAAAAAGATGAAATTGCGAAAAAGCAACTTCAGAAAGCTTTTCCCGGCAGAGAGATTACCGGTATCGATTGCATGCCTTTAATTAAACAACATGGTTCATTGCACTGCATAACCATGCAATTACCCGAGGGCTTCATTTAAAAAATTGTAATATATCCGAAACGTCTTATATCAAACGTAAAAAATTGACTAATCAGGGCTTCATTTAAGAAATTATTATCTTACTGTGAGGATAAGATGAATGAATGCGAAAAAAATGATTATGGGACTGTATTGTTTGGAATAATAGTTAAATACCTGGAGGATATGATTATCTTAAATATCATAGGATTTTTATGCCAATACTTCGGTAATTATTTCAAAATAATTCATATAATTTACAGAATATCAATAGAGTATAGTACTTTCGAGAATTTAGTATAACATATTGATTGCCAGTATTATAAATAAAGTTTTAACAGAACATTTTTATACCATAAAGTGAAAAAATAATAATTGTATGAAAGTAGGAGTAATACAACAAGCCAACAGTGCAGGCAGGGATGAGAACATCTCCAGATTACAGCAAAAAATTAGACAGCTGGCCAGTGAAGGGGCAGAACTGATTGTAATGCAGGAACTGCATAATGGGCTTTATTTTTGTCAAACCGAGGATACTGATGTTTTTGACCAGGCGGAAACAATACCCGGGCCTTCTACCAGTCTGTTCGGGCAGCTGGCTAAAGAGCTTAGGGTAGTGATCGTACTTTCCCTTTTCGAGAAACGTGCTGCAGGATTGTATCATAACACGGCTGTAGTCATAGAGAAAGATGGAACAATTGTGGGAAAATACCGAAAAATGCATATTCCAGATGATCCGGCATATTACGAAAAATTTTACTTTACGCCCGGGGATCTTGGTTTTCACCCCATTGATACATCAGCAGGTAGGCTGGGTGTTTTGGTGTGCTGGGACCAATGGTATCCCGAAGCAGCCCGGCTTATGGCTCTTGAAGGTGCAGAAATACTTATTTTTCCTACTGCTATAGGATGGGAGTCGACCGATACCGATGATGAAAAACAGCGTCAGCAGGATGCATGGATTACCCTGCAAAGAGGGCATGCCATAGCAAACGGGTTGCCAGTTGTTTCTGTGAACCGTACCGGATTTGAACCCGATCCGTCAGGAGTAACAAAGGGGATTCAATTTTGGGGAAATAGTTTTGTGTGTGGCCCGCAGGGCGAATTATTGTATAGAGCTCCTGATAATGAGGAGGCTACCCAAATAATTGAGATCAATAAATCTCGTACCGAGAGTGTGCGCCGCTGGTGGCCTTTTTTCAGGGATCGCCGCATTGATGAGTACGGTGGGTTGATTAGGCGCTGGATTGATTGATATTTTAACTTAGTTACCTGCGTCCGGAGGATCTGCCGGATCTACTGCTCTCACTACTGCTCCTTGAGGATGAAGTGCCCGCGCTGTTGTTCCTGCTTGAGGAGCCGGAAGTAGACCTTACCGTACTGCTCTCCCTATTGCTTCTTGATGAAGAAGAGGTGGACCTTTGAGGTGTTGCCGTGGCGCTTCTGCTGCTGGACGAATTACTTCTAGTGGTACTCTCCGTTGGCCTGACTGTAGTGTTACGACTCGTTGATGATGTACCGGTACGCGGAGCTGTCCCTTCCGTAACCCTGGTATTGCTATTGCTACTTCTGCTACTTCTGCTGGACGAATTACTTCTAGTGGTACTCTCCGTTGGCCTGACTGTAGTGTTACGACTCGTTGATGATGTACCGGTACGCGGAGCTGTCCCTTCCGAAACCCTGGTATTGCTATTGCTGCTTCTGCTGTTTGTACTCCTACCGCTAACTGCAGGCCTTGTACTTGTGGTTCTGCCGCTGTTTGCATCGGGACGATAAACATTTACCGCGTTATTACTTACTCTGGTAGATCTGCCTGAACGGTTGTTAGTGCTTTCAAGCCGTCGCACCGTAGCTTTCCTTCCTGTTTCGCGTTCGTAGTCTCTTGCGCTTGGCCCGCTGTAATAACGGTTATCGTTATATATGTAAGTATTGTTGATAATGGTTGTCCGATTGTATATTGTGGGGCTGTATCTGTTATAGTACCTGTGCATACTGCGGTGATACATATATCTGGAAGGCAGGAATGTCCAGTAGCTGCCCGGAATATTTATATGGATGCTGATGTTTACCCTCGGACCCATCGGAGCCCAACCGTAATAACCGCCTCCGCTTCTCCAGCTGACCCATGCAGGTGCCCACTCGTAACCCGGAACCCATGCCCATCCGTAGAAATCATCATAGAACCATCGTCCGTAATGGAAAGGCGCCCATCCCCATGAGTAGTTGGAAACCCAGGTGTTGCCGTAATCAGTCATTACCCAATAACCGTTGGTGGCATAGGGGTGGAAATCTCTTCCAACTCTTGGAACCCAAATTCGGCCGTAGTTGTGATTGTTGATCCATCTGCCGTGAGGACTCAGCTCATTGTAAAATATACTGAAGCTAACGCCGTCTCTATCTTGGTCCCCGTAATAACGATCATCATCGTAATAGTAATCATCCCCGTAATAACCATAATCATCGTGTCCTTGCGAATACACATATCCTTGTGAAGAATAGCAAGAAGTAAAAGCCAGTGCTATTATTGCTAGAATGATGGGGTGTTTTAAAGCTTTCATATCTATAATTATTAAAGAGTGCAACTTTTCTGATTTTACAATATGACAGCTGTTCGGAAAAATGGTTTAACTCTTTCTGGCATGAAACTCAAGAAATATGGCTAAATGGTAAAAAAATCATGGCTCAATGGGGGATGCAGCGATATTCCACACTGAGTCATGATTAGTAAAGCGTATTGTAATAAACTCTGTTTACTTAAATACCTGGTCAATTCCCGAAAATCCCATAAAGGCCATGGCAATTATACCCGCTGTTATGAGTGCAATGGGTATACCTTTCATAGCTTTGGGTATTTTGGTGATAGCCATCTGTTCCCGGATACTTGAAAATATTATTAATGCCATGGCATAACCAACGGCAGTGGCGACTGCATAGATCACCGATTCCAACAGGCTGTAATCTTTCTGTATAACCAGTATGGCTACGCCCAGAATAACACAGTTTGTAGTTATTAACGGCAGATAAACTCCCAAAGCCTGGTAAAGAGCAGGTGAAATTTTCTTTAGAACAATCTCAACCATCTGTACCAGGGCAGCAATTACAAGGATAAAAGAGATGGTCTGTAAATATTCGAGCCCGGCAGGTTCAAGAATTCCTTTTTGAAGGAGAAATGTTACAAGAGTGGCAATGGTCAGCACAAAAGTAACAGCAAGGCCCATACCTATTGCCGTGTCTACCTTCTTCGACACACCCAGGAATGGGCATATCCCCAAGAACTGGGAAAAGACAACATTGTTTACAAAGATGGCGACTATTATAATTCCAATATATTCCATACTATCAGGTTATTAGTTTGTTTCTTCCTTATGTTGAAGTTTATTGAAGGCGGCGATAAGATATCCCAGCACAATAAAGGCACCCGGTGCAAGTACAAAGATAAGGGAACCGAACTTCTCGGGGTAGATGTTGAGAGAGAAAATCTTTCCGGTACCAAGCAGCTCCCTTAGTGCACCCAATACCGTTAGCGAGAGTGTAAAACCCAATCCCTGCCCCAAGCCATCGAAAACAGAAGGTATAACACCGTTCTTTGATGCGAACGACTCGGCACGGCCAAGAACAATACAGTTTACAACGATAAGTGGTATAAATATGCCAAGGCTGTCGGCCAATGCAGGGACATAGGCATTCATTAGCATCTCTATGATGGTTACGAAAGTGGCTATAACCACAATAAAGGCGGGAATACGCACCATATCGGGAATCAGGTTTTTTAGCATCGATATGACAGCGTTTGAGCATATCAGTACAAACATCGTTGCCAGACCCATGCTCATTCCGTTTATGGCGGAGCTTGTGGTTGCCAGCGTGGGGCACATCCCCAGCAGCAATACAAACGTGGGGTTTTCCTTAATAATTCCGTTGAAAAGTACTTTTATCTGCTTATTCATTGTTCGCGCCTCCCTCCTCTGAGTTTTCCTTTTTATTATCGGCGGCTGCCTCGGTGGCACCCGACATTGCATCTTCCTTACTTCCCTTGTATGCCGAATAGGCCCTGTTTACTGCTTCTATAAACGCCCTTGAGGTGATGGTAGATGCCGTGATGGCATCCACATTGCCACCGTCTTTTGTCACGGCCAGCAGTCCCTGTGACAGATCACGGCCCAGTATGGACTGTGACGGTTTGGTGATATCTTTGAACCAGTCCGACATCTTCGATCCCAGTCCCGGTGTCTCTGCATGCTGCAGTACCGAGTAGTTCACAATTTTGTTATCCATATCGAACCCAACCATGATCTGGATGTTTCCGCCGAAACCGTTGTTGGAAAAGGTGTTCAAAGCGTAACCAACAATCTCTTCGCCCCGCTTTGCCGGATACACAATAAGAGAGTCGCCCAGGCCGTCAGCCATCAGATAAGCCTCAGCTACAGGATCGTTGTCGAACTCCGGTACTACCTCGCTGATTGCGTTTTGAAGCTTCATAGCTTTTGCTTCGGCAATAGGTTTCGCGGTCATCTTGTTCACTTGCGCCAGCAGCACGGCTACCGTGAGGCATATAATTGAGAGCGAAAGGAACATATTTTTGAATGTTGATTGTAATTTAGCCATGTTTTACTGCCTCCCCGAATCGTTTTGGTGTTGTGTAGTTATTGATGAGCGGAGTAAAGGCATTCATCAGCAGTATTGCAAATGAGACTCCTTCGGGATAGGCGCCCCAAAGACGTATCACTACTGTTATTACTCCTATGCCGGCTCCGTATATGAGCATACCTCTTTTAGTCATTGGTGACGTCACGTAGTCGGTGGCCATGAAAATTGCACCCAGCATCAGTCCCCCCGAAAATAGATGTATAAGCGGATTGTACATGGGTATGGGATTGAAAATATATAGAATGCCTGTAAAAATTGCAACTACAGCCATAATTGATATGGGAATATGCCAGGTGATTATTTTTTTACATAGAAGATAAATGAGGCCGATAAGCAGAGCTACTGCACTCATCTCTCCAAGCGAACCTGATTCTATGCCCAGGAACATTTCCATAATCGTTGGCAACGATTCGGGAGAGTGTTTTAATACTCCCAGCACAGTTGCCGAACTTACTGCATCAACGGATGTGGCTGTCACGGGAGATGGCCATGTGGTCATCTGAGCAGGAAATGATATCAGAAGAAAGATACGTCCTGCAATTGCCGGATTGAAGATGTTGTTGCCCAACCCGCCAAACGATAATTTAACCACACCAATGGCGAAAAGGCATCCAAGAGCAAGAATCCATACCGGAAGGTTAGATGGCACGTTAAATGCCAGCAGTACTCCGGTGATAATTGCCGAGCCGTCGAAAATAGATGGCTCTTTCTTCATTATAAACCTGACAATGAGATATTCAAACCCCATGCAAAACAGTACCGAACAGGCTGTGATAATTAGCGCATCCAACCGGAAGAAATAAAGCGCAACAATGAACGCCGGTATAAGGGCGATGAGCACGCCATACATGTTTTTTTGAATATTGTCTCCGCTATGTACGTGTGGCGATGGTGAGACAACCAATTTATTTTCCATATTATAAATCTTTCTCTTTGCGTTATTTTTTTCTTGCTCTGATTATCCCGTTTACCTTTCCTTTTCCCAACCGGATGTAATCCAGCAATGGCCGGTCGGCGGGACAGGTGTAGCTGCATGAACCGCATTCAATACAATCTGTAATGCTGTTTTTTTCCGCTCTGTCCCAAATTTCGTATTCGGTCAGATTCATCAGCAGAGAAGGATTTAATCCCATAGGGCATACGTTGACACATTTTGCGCAGCGGATGCAATCTTTCATCGATTTTCGCTTCGCTTCCAGTGTTGGTATAATAAGTATTCCTGAAGTCCCTTTTGTAACGGGAATGTCGGTGCTGGCCAGAGCTTTTCCCATCATTGGGCCGCCGCTGACGACCTTTCCGGTAGATTCGGGCAATCCTCCTGCAGCATCAATAAGAACACTCACCGGAATGCCCAGTCGTGAAAGAACATTGCAGGGATTTTTCATATTTTTGCCGGTCACCGTTACAACACGCTCTATTAGTGGTTTGTTTTTCTGAACAGCTTCGTATATGGCGAACATTGTACCCACGTTTTGCACAATAGCGCCAACAGATACGGGTAGTGCGCCGCTCGGAACCTGCCGTTTTAACAAAGCATCGATAAGTTGTTTCTCGCCTCCCTGAGGGTATTGAACCTTCAACGCTACTACTTCTATGTTGGAATATGCTTTAGCCGCCTGAGTAAATTTCTCAATGGCATCTCTCTTGTTGTTTTCTATGCCGATAATCGCTTTCCTGGTATTTATAGCTTTCATTACAATGGCAATGCTTACCAATATCTCTTCGGTTTTTTCCATCATCAGCTGATGGTCGGAGGTAAGATAAGGCTCGCACTCTACGGCATTAACAATCAATACTTCAGCCTTTGTTCCGGGAGGGGGGGTAAGTTTTACATGCGTGGGGAAGGTGGCGCCCCCCATTCCCACTATACCTGCAGCGGCAATCTTCTCGAGGATCTCTTTAGGTGAAAGAATGCACTCTTTTACCAATGTTTTAGAACGGTCTATCGATTCTTCCCATTCATCGCCTTCCACCTTTATGTAAACGGCATCACGCCTGTATCCGCTCGCATCAAGCGCTTTGTCTATCTTAAGTACTGTTCCGGAAACAGGAGAGTGTATGTTTGCCGATACAAATCCCACGGTTTTACCGATAAGTGTGCCTGTTTTTACAACATCACCTTTCTTGACTATGGGCTGGCAGGGTGCACCAATGTGTTGCGACAGCGGGACAATCACCTGATCGGGGATGGCAATGGGCTGTATTGCTTTTCCGGCGGATATTTTGTACTCTTTTGGGTGAATACCGCCAATTCTGAATGTTTTTAACATATAATATTTATCTTATACGGTTACAGTGGCCTCCTCCTCCTTGGGTGACTGGGGAGACTCTTTCCGGGGAGGAAAATTTAATTCCAAAATTGAGTTGGTGGGGCATACCGAAACACATTTGCGGCATAGACGGCATTTGTCATCGTTAATGAAAGCCAGGTTGTTTTCGATTGTAATTGCATCATGTGGGCATGCCTGCTGACATTTGCTACACCCGATGCATGCCACGCTGCACGATTTTTTTGCAACGCCACCTTTTTCCTTGTTGACACAGCTTACGTATATCCGGCGCGATTTTGGGCCCTGCTTGCGCAGTTCGATGATATCCTTGGGACATGCCTTTACGCAGGCACCGCATGCTGTACATTTGTCCTCATCAACTTCCGGGAGCATTGTCACAGGGTTTAAGTGGATGGCATCGAAGGTGCAGGAGTCTACACAGTCGCCAAGCCCCAGGCAACCAAAAGAACAGCCAGTGTCGCCACCATAGAGCGCCGAAGCAATTGCGCAACTGGAAACTCCATCGTAAAGGTTGGTGCGAGGCCTGTTTTCGCATGTTCCGTTACAACGGACCACTGCAATTTTCTTTACCGAAACAGGTGCCTTTTGCCCAAGTATGGAAGCTACCTCGCCCATAGTTTTCTGTCCCCCTACCGGGCAGAACAGCCCGTCGAGCGTTTCTGCTTTCACGCATGCTGATGCAAAAGAGGCGCATCCGGGGAAACCACAACCTCCGCAGTTGGCTGCTGGCAATGCATCCTGGACCTCCTGGATACGGGGATCTTCTTCCACTTTGAATTTTTGACCCACTAAATACAAGATAGCTGCGCTTCCGGCTCCAATAACACCTAATGTTGCAACAGCAGTAAGTAATACACTCATGTTTAACTAAAGTTTGTTCCTACGTTTGAAATTTTATTTATAGGCCGAAATAGACTATTTCTCAAAACAACATAATCCGAGTAGATTTGTCTTCTTTTTGTTTTGTTAGATGAAATAGTTGTTGATTAATCTGTTTTTTTTATCGTAAATTTAAAAGAGTCTGCCATTTTGTTTCTTAACATGTACAGTGCTATGTAATAGGGAACTAAAGCGAGTATGGAGCTTATAGCTGCCTCCGTATCGCTGAAATTCCATACCGATATGGTAAAGACAAGCATTGTGACAAGGACAACAAGGGGGAGTAGGAATGCCCATAAAACAGCTTTATATCCCATGGAAACCTTCCCTTGAATAATCACCCGCTCATTCTCCCGGAAACTTCCGGTATAATCAAAAACATCTATCAGTTTTTCTTTTGAATCGGCTGCCATACATGCACCTTTGGCGTGGCACGCATTACAGGCCGACTGTTGCAATATACGAACTGATATATGATTGCCGATGATCTTATCAATTATTCCCTCGTGCTCGATCATGAAACAATGGTAAAATGAGTCTTCTTCTTGAATTCAATCCGTGTGCAAAGTTACGGATTATTTTTGTTAATAGTAAAAGTTTTTTGAACTTACTCAACTGTTATGATGTTGGTAAATGATAAATGCTTTAGATGAAATAAGTTTATCAACTTCATCCGAACATTTATTGAAGTATATTTGTTGAAAAGTCTATCACAGAATATTTCATTCACAACATATATAATACTCATCAACTATAATACTCATCAACAGTATGATTTTCGATATCGATATGATTCGTGAGGTTTATGAAGATCTCCCAGCAAAAATTAAACAGGTAAAAGAGATTTTACAACGTCCTTTGACTTATACTGAAAAAATTCTTTTTTCCCATCTCTCGCCAGGTGTTCAGGTTAAAAATTACAAGCGTGCCACCGACTATGTAGATTTTGCACCCGATCGTGTGGCCATGCAGGATGCTACCGCACAGATGGCCCTTCTGCAACTGATGAACTCCGGTCGTACAAGCGTGGCTGTACCTTCCACAGTGCACTGTGATCATCTGATCCAGGCATATCAGAATGCCACAACAGATCTGGAGACTGCAAAAGTTACCAATAAAGAGGTATATGAATTTCTGAAGGATGTTTCCAATAAATACGGCATCGGATTCTGGAAACCAGGTGCAGGCATTATACATCAGGTAGTCTTTGAAAACTATGCTTTTCCCGGCGGGATGATGATTGGTACCGACTCTCATACGCCCAATGCCGGTGGCCTGGGCATGATTGCAATTGGTGTTGGTGGTGCCGATGCCGTGGATGTTATGGCCGGACTGCCATGGGAGCTGAAAATGCCAAAGCTTATCGGGGTAAAACTTACCGGAAAGCTGTCGGGATGGAGCGCCCCAAAGGATGTTATCCTGAAACTGGCCGGTATCCTTACTGTTAAAGGTGGTACAAACGCCGTTATTGAATATTTCGGCGAAGGGGCTGAGACACTCCCGGCAACAGGAAAAGGCACTATTTGCAACATGGGTGCCGAAGTGGGGGCTACTACTTCAATCTTCCCTTTCGATGAAAAATCTGCGATATACCTTGAGAGTACCGGCAGAAAGGATTTGGCCGATGCTGCACGCGGGCTGATGGAATATCTGCAGCCTGATCCCGAAGTTGTAGCTAATCCCGAAAAATATTATGATCAGCTTATCAAAATAGATCTCTCTGAGTTAGAGCCACATATTAACGGGCCTTTTACGCCTGATGCAGCTTATACTATTTCTGAATTCGGCGATGCGGTAAGGACGAATAACTATCCCCGGAGAATGGAGGTGGGATTGATAGGGTCATGCACAAATTCATCGTACGAAGATCTTACACGGGCAGCCTCCATAGTGAACCAGGCACGTGAAGATGGTGTGCCGGTGAAAGCGCGTTTTCTGATCAATCCCGGTTCGGAGCAGATTCGTTATACAGCCGAACGCGACGGTATTCTAAAGATATTTGAGGATGCGGGAGCTACTGTTATTGCCAATGCTTGTGGCCCCTGTATTGGCCAGTGGAAACGTGACGATGTAGCCGATAACCGTGTGAACTCAATAGTTACATCTTTCAACCGAAATTTTGCCAGGCGCAACGATGGAAATCCCAACACACATGCTTTTGTTGCATCCCCTGAGCTGGTGGCAGCTCTTACTATTGCCGGCGACCTCTGCTTTAACCCTTTGACCGATACTCTCACCAACGAAAAGGGAGAACAGGTAAAGCTCTCCGAACCTGTCGGTATTGAGCTCCCTCCCCGAGGTTACGAAGTGAAGGATACAGGCTACGTGGCACCATTGGGTGAAGGGAAGAGTGTTGTGATTACCATCGATCCAGATTCGAAAAGGCTCCAAAAACTGGAACCATTCTCCGTATGGGACGGAGAGGACTATACTGAACTGTCCCTTCTTATCAAAGTAAAAGGAAAATGTACAACCGACCATATATCAATGGCGGGGCCATGGCTCCGTTTCCGTGGGCACCTTGATAATATATCCGACAATATGCTCATTGGTGCGGTAAATGCTTTCAACGACAGAACAAATGCCGTACTCAATCCTGAGACACTTGAATATACTCCAGTACCTAAGCTGGCACGCATGTTTAAGTCGAAGAGCCTGGGCTCTATAGTAGTTGCAGAGGAGAATTACGGCGAAGGGTCGAGCAGGGAGCATGCCGCCATGGAACCGCGTCATCTGAATGTGAAAGTGATTTTGGTTAAATCTTTCGCCCGGATTCATGAAACTAACCTGAAAAAACAGGGAATGCTGGCACTTACATTTGTAAATAAGGATGATTATATAAAGGTGCAGGAGAGAGACAAAATAAGTGTTAAGGGATTGAAAGAGTTTGCTCCTGGCAAAAATATGATGATAGAGTTGCTGCATGCAGATGGGACAAAAGACAACTTTGAAGCATCACATACATATAATAAGCAGCAGATTGAGTGGTTTAAAGCCGGAAGCGCATTAAATGCAATGAGAAGGAATAACAACCTTGAGATATGATGGAAGAGATAAAGTTAGATTTTAATAGTAAAGAGAATGGATTAAATAAAAAACTGACAAATTAACAAATAGAATTTTCAAAAATGACAAACGAGCTATTAACCAAAACTTTATCAGATTCCATTGCTTTTACAAGCAATATTGATAAAGAACTTTTCACCAAGATGGGTGTGAAAAGAGGGCTTCGTAATGAGGACCATTCCGGTGTACTTGCAGGGCTTACCCGTATTGGTGACGTGGTGGGCTATGAGCGTCTGGAAGATGGTACCCTGAAGCCAGTTCCCGGAAAACTGTTTTACCGGGGCATGGATGTGGAAGAGCTGGTAAAGGGTATTCAGTTAGAAAACAGGTTGGGTTTTGAAGAAACAGCTTTTCTTCTGCTTTCGGGCAGGTTGCCAAACAGAGAGGAGCTGGAAGCAGCAAACAGTTTAATTGCTCAAACGATGCCTCTTAATCACACGGCTACCATGAATATCCTTTCATTAAAAGGGAAGAATATTATGAATATTCTGGCACGAAGTGTTCTTGAGCTGTACGCATATGATGAAAATCCTGATGATATCTCTCCCGATAACCTTATCAGGCAGTCTGTAAATCTTATTGCTAAGTTTCCAACAATAATTGCTTATGCCTATCAGGTTCTCCGGCATGACCGTATGGGGCGCTCGTTGCATATTCGTCACCCTTACGAGGATCGCTCGGTTGCAGAGAACTTCCTATTTATGATGAAAGGGCGCAATAATTATACCGAACTTGATATAAAGATCCTTGATCTGGCGCTGATACTTCATGCAGAACATGGCGGAGGTAATAACTCCACCTTTTCCGTCCGGGTAACCAGTTCAACCGAAACCGATACCTATTCAGCTATTGCGGCAGGTATAGGTTCATTGAAAGGTCCGCTACATGGAGGTGCAAACATTATGGTTCAGGGGATGCTTGAAGATATGAAGAGAAGTGTAAAAGACTGGAAAAATGTGAATCAGGTGGACGATTACCTTAACAAAATTCTCAGAAAAGAGGCATATGACCGTTCGGGGCTGATTTATGGAATTGGCCATGCAGTATATACTATCAGTGATCCACGTGCAGTAATTCTTAAAAAAATGGCTCGTGAACTGGCTAAAGAGAAGGGGAGGGAAGAGGAATTCGAATTTATGGAACTTATTGAAGAACGTGCCATTAAGGTGTTTTTAGATGCCAAAAAGCTCACAGCCAAAGCGAATACCTGCATCAACGTAGATTTCTATTCAGGCTTTGTGTATGATGCTATAGGATTGCCGTTTGAAGTGTTTACGCCTCTATTTGCCATGGCCCGCATAGTTGGGTGGTCTGCCCATCGTATCGAGGAGTTGAATTTCGCCAGTAAACGCCTGATACGCCCTGCATATAAAAATGTGCGGGAGAAACAGTCCTTTGTACCGATGAATGAAAGATAATAAAATGCAAAAGATTAAAGTAAAGAATCCAATTGTAGAGCTTGATGGTGATGAGATGACTCGCATCATCTGGTCGTTTATAAAAGAACAGTTGATTTTGCCATATATCGACCTGGATATAAGGTATTACGACCTGAGCATACAGAATCGTGATGCAACCGGTGACCTGGTAACGATAGAGGCAGCGGAAGCTATCAAAAAGTATAATGTGGGAATTAAATGTGCTACCATCACACCCGATGAAGCACGAGTAAAGGAGTTTGGCCTGAAGAAGATGTGGAAATCGCCCAACGGGACAATCCGGAATATTGTAGGTGGAACGGTTTTTCGAGAGCCAATTATCTGTAAAAATATTCCGCGATATGTGCCCGGGTGGACAGAACCGATTATCATAGGGCGTCACGCCTTTGGAGATCAGTACCGTGCTACGGATACCGTCATTAAAGGTAAGGGTACGTTGCGAATGACTTTTACCGGCGAAAATGGAGAAACGCAAAGCTGGGAGGTATATAATTTCAGCGGCGACGGGGTGGCAATGGCCATGTATAACACCGATGAATCGATCTACGGGTTTGCCCGTTCATCATTCCGGATGGCACTTGCCAGAAATTATCCGCTCTACATGTCCACTAAAAACACTATTCTGAAAGCGTATGACGGGCGTTTCAAAGATATTTTTCAGGAAGTGTTTGAGAATGAATTCAGGGAAGAGTTTAAGAAAGCTGGTATCACTTATGAGCACCGGCTTATAGATGATATGGTGGCATCGGCAATGAAGTGGAGTGGCGGCTTTGTGTGGGCATGCAAGAATTACGACGGTGATGTTCAGTCCGATACGGTTGCCCAGGGATTCGGTTCACTGGGGATGATGTCGTCGGTGCTTATTACTCCAGACGGAAAAACCATTGAAGCTGAAGCGGCTCACGGGACCGTAACAAGGCACTATCGACAGCATCAGCAGGGGAAAGAGACGAGCACCAACCCGATAGCATCAATATTTGCGTGGACGCGGGGATTGGCGCACCGGGGCAAGCTTGATGGCAACCAGCTGTTGACTGGCTTCTGTAATAAACTTGAGAAGGTGTGCATAGAGACCATTGAAGCAGGAGAGATGACAAAAGATCTGGCGCTACTGGCCTATGGCAGCGATGCTTCGCGTGATACCTGGCTGACAACCCAGGAGTTTTTGAAAGCACTGAAACGGAATCTGGAGTTAAAGCTTGTAGAGAAGGATTAAAAAGAGAACAGTAATCCGGATGGTACTATGTAAAAAATATGGGCAGTCCAAAAAGGGCTGCCCTTAACAGTAGTATGTGAATGGCCTCAAAAATTGGTTTGAGGATTACTCTTCTTTTTCCTGAGCTTCATATTCCTTCAAGAGTTTGTCCTGAATGTCGGACGGTACAAGCTCGTAGTTGGAAAATTTCATTGAGAAAGAGGCCCTCCCCCCGGTAATAGAGCTTAAGGATGTGGAATAGGTGCTCATCTCCTTAAGGGGTACTTTTGCTTTAAGCTTTTCAAAACCTTTCTCACTTTCCATACCCATGATCATGGCGCGACGTCCCTGAAGGTCGCTCATCACATCACCCATATATTCACCCGGTACGGAAACCGACACATCATAAATTGGCTCAAGAATCTTTGGGCCTGCATTTTTAAATGCTGTACTGAATGCATTTCGCCCTGCAAGCATAAATGAGATTTCATTGGAGTCGACAGGGTGCATCTTTCCGTCGTACACAATCACACGTACGTCGCGGGCGTAAGACCCTGTGAGCGGGCCCTGTTCCATACGTCCCATTATTCCTTTAAGTATTGCAGGCAAGAAGCGGGAATCTATGGCGCCACCCACAATGCTGTTCACGAAGACCAGTTTCCCGCCCCAGTCGAGTTCTATTACCTGGGTGTCACGATTCTGCACCTTGTACTCCTGTCCGTTAAACCTATATACCTCAGGCATGGGCATTCCTTCTGAATAAGGCTCTACAATAAGGTGAACCTCTCCGAACTGGCCGGCTCCACCCGACTGCTTTTTGTGACGGTAGTCAGCTCGTGCAGCCTTTGTAATGGTTTCGCGGTAAGGAATCTTCGGTTCCATGAATTCCACTTCAATCTTATCGTTGTTTTCAAGTCTCCATTTCAAGGTTCTAAGATGAAATTCACCTTGTCCGGAAACAATTATCTGTTTCAACTCTTTGGAGTTCTCAACCAGCCAGGTTGGATCTTCTTCCTTCATGCGGGTGAGTGCCTCGCTGAGTTTTTCGGTGTTCGATTCATTTACTGCCTTTATAGCTCTGCGATAACGAGGTTCGGGGTATTTGATAAAATTGAATCTGTTTTCCGTGCCCTTTGCATTAAGCGTATTGCCTGTACGGACATCTTTTAGCTTGACTGCTGCACCAATGCTGCCAGCCTGCAACTCTTCCACTTTGGTGCGGATCTGTCCCGCAACTGTGTAAATTTGAGCCAAGCGCTCTTTAGAGCCGCGGTCTGCATTTGTTAGATCGTCACCCTCTTTCACTGACCCGGACATTACTTTAAAATAGGATACCTCTCCAATATGCGGCTCAACAGTTGTCTTAAAGAAGAAGAGGCTCTCGGATGCCGATGCATCGGGTTTTACCTCATCTCCTTCGCTGTTAACTGGTGCTGGTACGTCGGCTGGCGAAGGAGCAACCATATTAAGGAAGTTCATGATGCGATGTACAGCCATGTTTTTTTCGGCGGATGCACAGAACAGAGGGAAGAGTGAGTGGCTGAGCATGCCTTTCTGAATGCCGTCGCGCATCTCCTCTTCAGTTAGTGTGCCCTGGTCGAAGTATTTTTCCATAAGCCCTTCATCATTTTCAGCTGCAGCCTCAAGCAAAGCCTGATAATATTCGTCGGCTTTTTTCTTTTCACTTTCGGGGATATCAAGCACTTCAGGAGCTGTAGCTCCGGGTTCCCATTTATATAGTTTCTGTTTCAGTACATCCACAATCCCGTTGAAAGTATTGCCGCTGCCAACAGGATACTGTACAGGTACTATCTTGCTGCCGTACAGATCTTTTAAACTTGAAAGGGTATTATCATAATCGGCCTTTTCATGATCCATCTGATTAACTAACAACACGATTGGCTTTCTTAATTCGTCAACATAGCGGAACTGATTGATGGTACCCACCTCTACACCGCTGGTTGCGTCAATAAGCATAAGCGCCATATCGGTTACATTGAGTGCGGAAACAACTCCTCCTACAAAATCATCTGAGCCGGGACAGTCGATGAAATTCATCATCTTATCTTTCCATTCGTATGAAAGCAGAGTGGAGAAAACCGAGTACCCATAATCTTTTTCCACAGGGAAATAGTCGCTCACGGTGTTTTTTCCATCAATGGTGCCGCGTCGTTTTATAAGACCACACTCGAAGAGCATGGCTTCTGCGAGAGTGGTCTTACCCGAGCCTGAATTGCCAATAAGGGCAATGTTTTTAATTTCGTTAGTCTTGTAAACTTTCATGATAAGAAAATATTAATATAAATAGTTATTTTCGTATGAAAAAAGACTTTGCGATCCTACATTGGGCCGCAAAGTCGTGCTTTTGTCAATTGCGCTGCAATTTATAAAAAACGTATGATAAAGAAAAATGTTGCGATTATGTTATAAAACATATATTTTTAATATACCTTTTGATGCTTGAAAAACAGTTGATTATTTTTTAAAATAGGGATAGACAGCCTGGCAAAATTCAGGTTGTTATTGGGGATTAAAGAACGTAAAGACAGTTTAAAAAATATTTAATTTGCACAATATGTTGTTTCCCGTGCAAAAAGCAGAATATTTTTTGTACTTTTGATCTTCAGAAATTGCACTCTCGTGTTAAAATTACCCTATTTCTTTCAATTAGTTTTTTTTAGGGTTATCATCATTTAAACTGGAAAACAGATATATATGGAAAATTTAAACTCGGCATTAGGCCTTTTAGTCGTGGGAATGGTTACTGTTTTAATTATACTTAGCCTGGTGGTTGTAATAGGCAATTTGGTAATTATGCTCACCAACCGGTTTATCACGGTGTCAGACAACAACGCAGATGGGAAGAGTGCCGGTAAGAAAGCTCATTCCAAAAAGTTAGCCGCGATTGTTGCTGCTGTGGATGTGGTGACAAAGGGTAAGGGAAAAGTTGATTCAATAGAAAAAAAATAAATCTAAAATATATTATACATGAGAAAAGAGATTAAATTCAGTCTTTTGTACAGAGACATGTGGCAATCTTCAGGTAAGTATGTACCCACGGTGGAACAGCTTACAGAGGTTGCTCCCGCAATAATAGATATGGGTTGCTTTGCACGGGTTGAGACAAACGGTGGTGGGTTTGAACAGATAAACCTGCTGTTTGGTGAAAATCCTAACAAGGCTGTCCGGGAGTGGACGCAACCCTTTAACGATGCGGGTATTCAGACACATATGCTTGAAAGGGGACTGAATGGTATTCGTATGAACCCGGTACCTGCCGATGTTCGCAGGATGATGTTCAAGGTGAAGAAAAAACAGGGTACCGATATAGCACGTTCGTTTGACGGGTTGAATGATCCGCGTAACCTTGAGAACTCAATTAAATTTGCCAAAGAGGCGGGAATGATTTCACAGGCTGCACTCAGCCTTACCGTATCGCCTGTTCACACAGTTGATTATTACACAAACCTGGCAGATACACTTGTAGAAATGGGTGCAGATGAGATCTGTATCAAGGACATGGCGGGTATAGGCCGTCCGGCAACTATTGGCAAGATCATAAAAAATATCAAGAAAAGACATTCCGCTATTCCTATTCAATACCATGGTCATGCAGGCCCGGGTTTTCAGATGGCTTCAATTCTGGAGTCGGCTTATGCAGGTGCAGAGTATATAGATGTGGCCATGGAGCCTTTGTCTTGGGGTACGGGACATGCCGATCTGCTGGCTGTACAGGCAATGCTGAAGGATGCAGGTTTCAACGTGCCGGAAATCAACATGAAAGCTTATATGAAAGTACGATCGCTCACTCAAAAATATATCGATGATTTCCTTGGATATTATATTAATCCGAAAAACAGGTTGATGAACTCTTTGCTTATAGGCCCGGGGTTACCAGGCGGAATGATGGGAAGCCTTATGTCAGACCTGGAAAACAACCTGGCTTCACTGAACAGATGGAAAGCCAAAAACGGACAACCTGAACTTACACAGGACGACCTACTGGTCAAGCTCTTTGAAGAGGTGACATATGTATGGCCCAAGGTTGGTTATCCCCCTTTGGTTACACCTTTCAGCCAGTATGTCAAGAACCTGGCGCTTATGAACGTTCTGCAACTTGAGAAAGGGAAAGAGCGCTGGTCGATGATTGCAGACAATATATGGGACATGATTTTAGGAAAGTCGGGTAAGCTTACCGGCGAATTGGCTCCCGAGATAACGGAGATGGCAAAACAGCAAGGTTTTGAGTTTTATTCAGGCAATCCTCAGGAGCTCTATCCCGATCAGCTGGATGAGTTCCGCGCAGAGATGAAGAAAAATAATTGGGAGTTGGGCCGGGACGAAGAAGAGTTGTTTGAGCTGGCTATGCATCCCGAACAATACAGAGCCTACAAATCGGGTGAGGCAAAGAGATCTTTTGAAGCTGATCTGGCAAAAAGAAAAGCAGAAAAAGAGTCATCGTTAAACCAGGTTCCGCAGTCAATTACGGAAGCAGCCAATGGAAGCGGTTTCCAGCCAAGAACCCTTGTAATAAACATTGATGATGAAGAGTATGTTGTTAATATCTCCTATCCTGAATCTACCAATGGTATGTCTCAGCCGCAGCCTTCAAACGCAGCAACTCCTGCAAAGCAGGCCCCCGCTGTTGATGTTGCGCTCGCAACGGGCAAGCTAAAAGAGGTGCTTTCACCGCTTGAAGGCAAATTCTTCCTGACGAAAGACTCTTCTGAAACTGCACTTAAGGTGGGTGATAGTGTTAAGGCTGGTGATATTATCGGTTATATTGAATCGATGAAAACCTATAATGCCGTTGCTTCTGAAGAGAATGGTAAGGTGACGGAGATATGTTTTGCCAATGGCGATTCAGTAGATGAAGATGATGTACTCATTAAAATACAGTAGGCGATGAGTGAAATTTTTTCAAGTTTGACAGAAATGACGGGATTCGGTGTCCTTGGATGGGAAACGGTCCTTATGTGGATAATCTCATTTGTTTTATTATATCTTGGAATCTTTAAACAGTATGAGCCCCTACTGCTTGTACCGATTGGATTTGGCGTACTGCTGGCCAACTTGCCGGGAGCCGGGCTTGGTATAGTAGATACAGCCTTAGTTCATAATGCCGACGGCAGTTACATGAATTTGTTGGAAATTGCTGAAAAGTATGGAATAATGAATTATCTCTACTATGGACTTATTAAAACCGGCCTGCTTCCGCCCATTATCTTTATGGGGGTGGGGGCACTGACCGACTTTGGCCCGATGTTGAGAAACCTGAAGCTCGCCTTTTTCGGAGGGGCTGCACAGATTGGCATCTTCACCGTACTTTTAGCTGCTGTCATGATAGGATTTTCATTGCCTGAGGCTGCATCGCTGGGAATTATCGGGGGAGCCGACGGGCCTACGGCTATCTATACTACCATTAAGCTGGCACCCCACCTTCTCGGGCCTATTGCTATTGCTGCCTACTCCTATATGGCGCTGGTACCTGTAATAATTCCTGCGGTTGCAAAGTTGCTGATGACAGAGAGTGAGTTTAAGATTCACATGAAGAAGATGGATAAAAAATATCCGCCAAAGCACGAGATCAAGCATCTGAAAACGGTAAAGATTATTTTTCCCATAGTGCTTGGCCTTGCAGTTTCGGTTATTGTACCTTCTGCGGCTCCGTTGTTGGGAATGCTACTGTTCGGTAACCTGGTTAAAGAGATCGGTACCAATACCGGCAGGCTTGCTGAAGCAGCCTCCGGGCCTATCATGAATACGGCTACCATTTTTCTCGGGCTTACGGTTGGCGCAACCATGACAGCCGAAGTGTTCCTCAATCCACAGACACTGGGTATTATTGTCGGCGGTTTCCTTGCATTTGCTATCTCAGTGGCCGGTGGAATTCTGGGAGTGAAGGTCTATAACAAGTTCTCGAAAAAGAAGATCAATCCTCTGGTAGGCGCTACCGGGCTGAGTGCCGTGCCAATGGCTTCGCGTGTAGCCAATGAGGTAGCGTTGAAATATGACAAATCGAACCACATACTGCAGTACTGCATGTCAAGTAACGTGTCAGGTGTGATAGGGTCGGCTGTGGCTGCGGGTGTGCTTATTTCTTTCTTAGGTTGATTTAGACTAAACCGGCTGATTAACGAAGGTTTGTACAAATTGCCGAGAGGTTTATAGTCAAACAGAATAAGACAGTATACTAAGCTTTAGATGGCTGTAAAAGAAATTGCGAAGTGTGCGGCTTACGAGCCGAACACTTCGCGTATAGCTTCCGCCAGAAGAGGTATGCCTCGATGTATTGTTCCTACGTCGGTATTACAGAACGATACCCGCATATTGTTGTTCTTTATCCCATCCGGGTCGAATGTTTTTCCAGTAACGAAGACCACTCCCTTTTCAATGGCTTTTTTCAATACGGCTGCAGAGTCGTTCCCTTCCGGCAAGTGCAGCCATGTGTAAAAGCCACCTCGTGGTTTTTCGAATGATACATAATGCGGTAAACATTTCTCCAGTGTTTCGGTCATGGCCAATCCCCGTTTCCTGTACTCTTTCCTTACACTTTCAGTGTAGTCATGTATATATCCGCCCCTAATGAATTTATCGGCAATTACCTGGGAGATGCTGGGTGAACAGGCATCAATTGATTGCTTGATCAGTTCGCATTTTCTGTATATCGATTCCGGCACCAGCATCCAGCCCAAACGTAGTCCCGGCCCCAATATCTTGGAGAAAGAACCTGTGAAGCACACATCTACTCCTTCCGGGTCCATCGCTTTTATGAGTTGCATCTCAGGCAGGTCCTCTTCGTAAAAGTAGAGATCGCTGTACACGTCATCTTCAATCAGGGGGATATCTTGATCCTTCAGCAGATCAATCATCTGTTGTTTTATATTTTTGGAGTAGATGATACCGGCGGGATTGTGGAAGTTGGGCGAATAGTAGAGAAATTTTGGCTTTGGCCGTGTGGATTCCAGCCTCTCCTTTAACATTTCAATATTCATACCGTCCCTTTTTAACGGGATGGTGATTAAGTTTGCCTGGCAGGCACGGAAAGCTGAAAGTGCTCCAATAAAACTGGGTGTTTCAACCAAAACCGGATCTTCCGGGTCGATAAATGCTTTTGCCAGGATATGGATTGCCTGCAGCGATCCGGTAGTGATGATCAAACGGTTTTTTTTCACCGGCAATCCTTTTGCCTCCAAATATTCTGACAGCGATTCCAATAATGTTGGTAGCCCGGTGGTGGGCCCGTATTGCAGGGCTGTCTGTTTCTCTTCTTCAGTGAGGGAATTATATATCTTGTCGATGGTTTCGAGAGGAAATAGTTCATTGCCCGGCATACCACCGGCAAAAGAAATAATATCGGGAGCCGTTGCCAGGCTCATCAAGTCCCGAATCTCCGAAGAGCGGAGGCACGAAACGCTGCTTGCAAATCTGGTCATATTAATCAATTAAAAATTAAAATATCTATTCAAAACTGTACGCCGTTCCAGTAAAATGTGCCACCAGCACTCCAGCTTCGTTTCTTATATTTACACTATAGGAGTTTAGCCGGTTACTCTTGTTCATCTCCTCCGCTTCGGCTGTCAGAGTTCCTGTGGTACATTTCACAAAAAAAGAGATGCTGCAGTTGATGGTCAACGCAACTTTTCCGTAAGCGTTTGCAGCCTTGCCAAAGCAGAAGTCCGCAAGCGTGAAGAGCACCCCTCCGTGTACCACACCCACGCTGTTCAGGTGGTTATCGTTGATCCTCACCCTGGCTTTTGCATAACCGGGACGATTTTCAATCAGCTCCAGGCCGCATAGTTCTGAAAATGAATCTTTCATCAAGCAAGAAGTGTTAATTGCATCGTCTCGATACATCTATAACTGGTATATATCACTTTGTGAAAGGAGTGTAAGGCTGTTACTGTGCAGGACATTAATAACCTGTTCGATATCGGCTGCACGGATGACGGCGAGCGCCACATCGCGATTTGAAAAGGCATACATATAATCAATATTGATGTTTGCTTCGGTCAGAATCTTCAGAATCTGATATAACGAACCGGGCTGGTCAGGCATATTAACGCAGACAACGTCGGTTAATCCAATTGAGAAACCCGCTTTTTCAAGCGCTTCTCTTGCTGTTTCGGGTCGCCCAACCACCAGCCGTACGATGCCGTAATCTGCTGTTTCGGCCACACTCAATGCAGTGATGTTTACATCGTTTTCAGCCAGTATACGGGTCAACTCGGTAAGACGCCCCGACCGGTCCTCCAGAAAAACGGACAGTTGTTTAATGAGCATAGATTTTATTGTTTTATATAGAGACGTATATTGATTAAACAGTTGAAAAGAGTTGAATGTTCTCTTCTTGTGCTATGTCTCAATATTTTCTGAGATCAATAACCCGTTTCGCTTTCCCTTCAGAGCGTTCAATGCTGTTTGGTTCCACCAGCTTGATTGCTGCGCTGATACCCAGCATGCTCTTGATGTTGTGGTCGATACGTCGACGAATACCTTCCAGCTCGCGGATACTATCCGACCAGCTTTTCTCGTCAACCTCGACACGTATTTCCAGATTGTCGAGGTTGTTTTCCCGTTGTATGATAAGCTGATAGTGAGGAGATGTTCCCGTGATATCAAGGAGCACCGATTCCACCTGCGATGGAAATACGTTTACACCGCGTATTATAAGCATATCATCAGTTCGGCCGAGACATTTGTTCATTCGCACGAGTGTCCGTCCGCAGTCACACTTCTCCCTGTACAGGCGAGTCAAGTCGCGTGTCCGGTATCGCAGCAGAGGCATAGCCTCTTTACTTACTGTGGTAAAAACCAGCTCACCCAGTTCTCCCTCAGGGAGTACCTCCAGTGTTTCAGGGTTGATAATCTCCGGGATAAAATGATCTTCAAACACATGGTTCCCGCACTGGAATTCGCACTCCATGGATACTCCGGGCCCAATGACCTCGCTAAGCCCGTATATGTCAAATGCATTTATTTGCAGCAGCTCTTCAATCTCTTTTCGCATTTCGTTTGTCCATGGTTCAGCACCAAAGATGCCGGTGCGGAGCTTGATATCAGCCGGTGAGATACCCTCTTTCGCTATGCTTTCTCCCAGATGTGCCGCATATGAAGGCGTGCATGCCAGAATTGTTGCATTAAAGTCGGTCATAAACTGCAACTGTTTCCTGGTGTTCCCCGTAGATATAGGTATAACCGTAGCTCCTGTCTTTTCAGCACCGTAATGTAATCCCAGTCCCCCGGTAAAAGGGCCGTAACCATAGGCTATCTGGATGGTATCGCCGCTATGGACACCGGCCATTGTGAGGCTTCGCGCAACCACTTCAGCCCACAGTTCAATATCATGTCGTGTATAACCCACCACCGTGGGCTTGCCGGTAGTCCCGCTCGATGCGTGAATGCGTACTACATCTGTCTGAGGAACAGTAAACAACCCAAAGGGGTAGTTGTCTCTCAGGTCGGCTTTCGTGGTGAAAGGAAGATCTTTCAGCTGATCGATACTCCTTATATCTCCCGGATCAATACCTTTCTCTTTTAGCTTATTGTGGTAAAACGGAACGTTCTCATACATCCGTTTTATCATTCCGGCCAGCTGGATGCTCTGCCATTCACGCATCTGCTCCCTATCGGCACACTCTTTTTCTGGGTTCCAGATCATTTTATTCCGATGCATTTTTTATTCCAAACCCAAATGCTTTCAGGTTCATTGTTACAATATCTTCACCTTTTCTCGAAAAAAACATGGCTATTGCTCTTTCCAGATCGCCGGTATCTATACCAAGATAAGGTGATGCGGCTCCAAGCATGACCACGTTGTATGTTTTAGCACTTCCGGCGTCCTTGGCAAGCTTCTCTGTCTCAACCAGTACATGCGGTGCAGACCTTTTAATAGTGTTTATCAGCTCATTGCCGTCAGGATATCCGGGTATGTTCTTATAAGGCTCCATCGCCGTTACAATAACTCCTTCTGGTGACAGAAACGGAAGGTAACGGAGTGCCTCCATCGGTTCCATTGATAATATCATATCGGCTTTGCCAAGAGGTATGAGGTCAGAAAAAATCTCTTCCGATGATATCCTAAGGTGCGACTCAACAGCGCCTCCGCGCTGACTCATTCCATGAACTTCTGCCTGCTTTACCTTTAGCCCCAGGCTCATTGCCGCAAGGTCTATGATTGAAGCTATGGAGAGTATCCCCTGGCCACCCACACCGGCTATAATAATGTTTTTTTGCATTTTATTCTGATTATTCTTTTGGTGTCAATTACATATCAGATAAATTAAATTTTACTGCTTTTCACTTTTCCTGCTTTTAACTGCTGTTTGCACGCACTCCCGTTGTGCAATAATTACAGATACACCATCGTAAACGAACTCTTCCCGGAGGATTGCACTGTTATCCTCAAGATTTTTTTTCAGTGGAACGATAAGGCGTATATGTGCTTCTTCCACACCAATGCCTTTGCAGATATCGAAATATTTATCTGTCCCGGCGGAGTCCTGCCCTCCAGTCATTGCTGTGGTGCCATTATCGGAGATAATAATGGTGACAGGTGAGCTGTCGTTTACGGCATCGAGCAACCCGGTCATCCCTGAATGGGTAAAGGTGGAGTCTCCTATTACGCATACTGCGGGGCGAATACCTGCGTCTGCGGCCCCTTTGGCCATTGTAATGGCCGCCCCCATATCCACGCAGGTGCTAATGGTGTTGTAGGGTGGCAGGGCTCCCAGTGTATAACAGCCTATATCACCGAATACGTGTTGCTGCTGATAATCGCCCATTGCCCGGTTGATGGCATCGAACAGGTCGCGATGGCTGCATCCCCGGCACAACATAGGCGGACGTCCCGTAACAATCTGAGGGGACTGTCGCCCGTCACTGCTTCCTTCGTGTAGAGCTTTTGAAAGAAGATTTGGTGAGAGTTCGCCCGTACGGGGTAAGGCGCCATCCATGCGCCCCCTGAATTTAGCGTTGCCAAAAAACCCTTTCAACAACTCTTCATATACTGGATAACCCTCTTCTGCAATCAGAATATCGGTATATCTGTCAGTGAACTCCTTTATTTTCTTTTCGGGGAGAGGATATTGTGCAATTTTCAGGACAGGCAGGTTAAGGTTACTTGCCCTGTTCACCTCCATTACATAATTGTAAGCAATGCCAAAGGCTATGACTGCCTTTGTACCTTTACCTTCTGTCTCGCTGTTAAACTCTGAAGCCTCTGAAATTGTGACAAGCTCCTGTTGCTTTTCAAGGAGTTTTTGATAGTTCTTTCTGGCGTTGGCGGGCAATAGGATCCATCGGCCTTTATCTGAAGAAGGTTGCAGAGGGTTTTGTCCCCTCGGCTTGCTCCGTGTTACCACCGCACGCGAGTGTGATAACCGTGTAGGAATACGTAAAAGCACCGGGAGCCCGGTTTCTTCAGAGAGGCCGAAAGCGTAACGTACAATATTATATGCCTCCTGCTGATTGGCAGGCTCTAGTACCGGTATCATGGCGAACCTGCCGTAAACCCGGCTGTCCTGTTCGTTTTGCGATGAGTGCATTGAAGGGTCATCGGCAACCGTAACTACCAGCCCGCCGTGAATGCCTGTTATTGAGGAGTTCATGAAGGCATCGGCTGCCACATTAAGTCCCACATGTTTCATGCATACCAGGCTTCGTTTTCCTGCGTACGACATTCCCAAAGCTGCCTCATAAGCTGTCTTTTCATTCGTAGCCCATGCCGACCGTACTTGTTGCTCTTTAGACTGCGGCGACTTTTGAATATATTCGGTGATCTCTGTAGAAGGGGTGCCGGGATAGGCATATACCCCCGATATCCCTGCATCTAACGCCGCTTGAGCGATAGCTTCGGCTCCCAATAGAAGTTGTTTGTCCATAAATTTATTTAAAAACAGGCGTTTTGAAAATTGCAGATTTTCGCAAAAGCCGCTGCCAATAGTTCGTTTTATTATAAAACTGGGAATTAAGATTACAAAAGTACAAAAAATAAACCTTTAAAACTTTAAATGCATAAAGTTAGATTGTTTCTATATAGTATAATAACAGAGACTCTGTTAAAAAAATTAAGCGAACCTTTTTGTGGTTCGCTTAAAACAGTTGCAGATCAACTTGGTTTTTTACAACTTTTCGATCAGTCTATTATGTCCGGATTATACAAAACTGAGCATTCCGGCTACTTTATTCTCCTTTCGAATTTTCATGTTTGGGAGGACGGGGAAGCAAAACCTTGCGTGATAACTTGAATTTTCCAGTTCTCTGGTCTATATCGATCAGTTTTACCTGGATTTTGTCTCCTTCTTTAATACCGGCATCTTCCACCTTCTCCAGCCTTTTCCAGTCTATTTCTGAAATATGTAGCAGGCCGTCTTTCCCTGGCAGGAACTCGCAGAACATGCCATATGGCATAACTGAGCGTACGGTAGCATCATATACTTCACCTACTTCAGGGACTGCCACAATGCCTTTTATCTTAAGCATGGCTGCGTCGATAGATGCTTTGTTGTTCGCTGAAACCTCTACACGGCCCTTATTGTCGATCTCCTCGATAGTGATTACAGCGCCTGTCTCTTCCTGGATTCCCTGGATGATTTTTCCTCCCGGGCCAATTACTGCACCTATAAAATCTTTCGGGATCTCAATTACCTCTATACGCGGAGCATGCGGTTTCAGGTCGGCACGAGGTTCGGAGATTGTTTCCATCATCTTTCCCATAATATGCTCACGTCCTGCTTTTGCCTGTGCCAGCGCTTTTTCCAGAACTTCATATGAGAGCCCGTCTACTTTGATATCCATCTGGGTAGCTGTAATCCCGTCTTTGGTGCCGCACACCTTAAAGTCCATATCACCAAGATGGTCTTCGTCCCCAAGAATATCTGAAAGGATGGCATAATTCTGTCCTTTGTTCTCCGATATCAATCCCATAGCGATGCCGCTAACCGGTTTCTTGATTTTTACACCGGCATCCATCAAGGCGAGCGTACCCGCGCAAACCGTAGCCATGGACGATGATCCGTTGGACTCCAGTATATCTGAAACAACACGTATCACATAGGGGTATCCCTGAGGAATCATGCGTTTGAGTGCACGGTGTGCCAGGTTGCCGTGTCCAATCTCACGACGGCCTGTACCGCGTTGTGGACGGGCTTCGCCGGTAGAGAAAGGTGGAAAGTTGTAGTGAAGAAGAAAACGATCTGTACCGTGGACAAGAACGTCGTCAACAATTTTCTCATCGAGTTTTGTCCCCAGTGTAACTGTTGTGAGTGATTGTGTTTCACCGCGGGTGAAAAGTGCCGATCCGTGTGGCCCGGGGATAAAATCCACCTCGCTCCATATGGGCCGTACTTCGGTAGTTGCACGGCCGTCGAGCCGTTTGCCCTCATCAAGAATAGAGCGACGCATTGCCTCTTTCTCCACATCGTGGTAATATCTGGAAACGAGCGGTGTCTTTTCTTCACGTTCCTCTTCTGGAATCGACTCAATGAATTCAGACATAATGGCTTCGAAAGCTTCAATACGCTCATGCTTGTTTGGGTTCTGTGATGCAGCTATATCGTATGCGCGTTTGTAGCATTTGTCCCATACCTGTTTTCTCAGGTCTTCATCATTTTCTTCGTGGTTGTAAGTACGCTTTACCGTCTTGCCTGTCATCTCTGTCAGCTCAATTTGGGCCTGGCACTGTTTTTTTATCTCTTCGTGGGCAACCTTTATAGCTTCAAGCATCTCATCTTCCGATACTTCATTCATTTCTCCTTCCACCATCATGATGTTGTCGATAGTAGCACCCACCATCATGTCAATATCTGCTTTTTCCAATTGTTTGAATGTAGGGTTGATAACGAACTCTCCTTCTACACGCGCCACTCGAACCTCTGAGATAGGGCCGTTGAAAGGTATGTCTGAAACGGCCAGGGCTGCAGATGCTGCCAGTCCGGCAAGCGCATCGGGCATATCCTCGCCATCGGCAGAAAAAAGGATGACGTTTACAAAAACGTCAGCATGATAATCGTCCGGGAACAGAGGTCGAAGTGCACGGTCAATCAACCGGCTGGTAAGTATTTCTGAATCTGAAGGTTTCCCTTCGCGTTTCATAAATCCTCCCGGATACCTTCCGAAAGAGGCAAATTTTTCTCTGTATTCAACCTGAAGAGGCATAAAATCGGTTCCGGGAGTTGCATCTTTAGCGGCGCAAACGGTTGCCAGAAGCATTGTGTTACCCATGCGAAGGGTAACGGAGCCATCGGCTTGTTTCGCCAGTTTCCCCGTCTCCAGCGTGATCGTGCGTCCGTCTGCCAACTCGATCCGCTTAACAATTGGATTTGTCATAAATTATTAAGTTGTAATTTTCTTTGTATAAAATCTTACAAAGGTACACAAAGTTTTGGTTTTACGATTAATTAAGGAGCATAAAATATTGAAAGGATTGGTGTTTTATCGTTGATTGATGGTGATATCTATAAGTTATCTTATGAAAAAAGAGGGATACCCGCTACGGATATCCCTGCTTCTCCGGAAAATGAATTTAAACCTATCGTTTTAAAAATTATACGATGACTAAAGCAGTTATTGTAAATGTTTAACTCTTTTCCGGGCAGATGCTACTTTGTTACTTCCACACGTCGCGCTATCACGGTGTATGCTTCTTCACCCGAGAGCCCCGGGTCTTTTCCCATTCCTTTGGTTGTCATACGCGATGCGTCAATTCCTTGTTCTGTCAGATATGTTTTCAAGGCTTCAGCGCGTTGCAGTGACAGTCGTTCATTTAACTGATCTGTGCCTGTGTGGTCACAAAATCCGGTAATTTCTACCGCATCGTTTTCAAACTCTTTCAGAGTAGATACTATTGTAGCCAGTTCTGAAGCGTATTTATTTTTGTCGATGCGGGCGCTACCCCTTATAAAATGTACTGTTGGCAGTACCGGGAACTCTTTCACCACTACAGGTGCAGGTGCTGGCTTCGGTTCCGGTTTTGGTACGGGAGCCGGAGCTGGAGCGGGTTCTGGAGCCGGCTTAGGTTCGTAGTAGATAGGCTCTGTTCTTGTGTAAGTCTTTCCCAGGTTGATTTTGATACCTGCCAGGGCATTGAACTGCCAGTCCGGATGATCTGCTTTTTTGGAATTGAATTTATCTGGAAGAACATTGACATTTCCTTCGAGTCCCAAGCTCACTACATTGTTTAGCCGGAAATCTATTCCCAGTCCACCACGGCCGGCAATAAATGTTTTGTTGTCTTTCCATAGATATTCAAGCTGGTATCCTCCAGTGTTCAGATTGTTAGCCCCATCGTTATTGAAGCCATAAGCAAAACCTCCACCGGCAAACAGGTAGGGATTAACTATTCGCATGGGATTGAATCCGCCGAACAGTGAAAAGATGTCGAGAGTAATATCAATATTTCCCTGCAGATAGTTAAAGTCGTAAACCTGTTTTGGAGCCACCCAGGCGCCTTTGGCCTGCCACCCGCTTGCACCGATGCGTGCGCCAAAAACCGGAGTGAACTTATATCCCAGATTTATTGCTGCTGCCGGAGAGATCAGATCAGTAAAAGAGACTTCACCCAGGGTATGAGCGGCGCCTCCTTGCAATTGCAGATAAGCATGTGGTTTAAAAACCGTTTTTCCCTCCTCCTTTATCTCTCTTGTTTGTGCCGAAGCGATTGCAGGGAAAAGGGCTAAAGCGAACATATAAATAAAAAACTTTTTCATAGGTATAAATTTTTGTAATTGAAATAGGAAAAAGACGTCCACCTTTTGTGGACGCCTTTTAGTGATTGTTATTTTTGAAAAGCGTCTCTTTCAGTCAGATGATTACTTTTCATTTCATTCAAGTTTAGTTGCCTGTTCCGGGATTAACCACAATGGTAATCTTACCTTCTAATTTACCCCATTTGTGATTGATAGATACCGGCAGGTAAATTTCGAATGCATTTTGAACTGAACCACCTGTTTCATTTTCCCATGCAACAACTAATGTTGTATAGTTAGGTGCAGTCCCTACGCTGGCGTTATCAGCTTTCACTCTCATGCCGAAAGGTAACTGGCCATTTGGTAAGTTGGTAGTAAGATTATTGAATTTAAAGTCTATTGTTGGGATATAAGTTCCACCTGAAATAATTCTTTCAATTTCGTAATGATCTACCAGTGCTCTGTGATTATTTCCGTCGTTAGCACCCATTCCTGCAATTGATGAGAATACAATGTCGTTACCCAGGAAGTCTTTAATTACTGAATTATTGACCCAGGGGTTAAACGGCGACATAGTTGATGTTCTTACAAGATTGATGCTTACTCTTTGATTTGCACCTGTACCCTGATCCCACAATTCATATTTGTCGGCAAAGTTGAGTGAAAGAGGTTTGGTGAACATCACTGTGAATGGGTTATACAAACCAACATGGTTCAGCACCTGTCCATTGAGATATCCTCTTGGTTGTACTTCAATCCAACCAGCTTTAACCAATTCTTTTGCTGCATCACTCCAAGGCTTGTAGTTGCCAATTTGAGGATTAGAATGAGTTTGATCGTTCAGTACAATATAGAAGCCACCAGTTTCGAATCCGTTGGCAGGAGCTCCGGTATGATTGTATATTGTGGCTGCAAGAGCGTTGTCGCTATTTCTGCGAACTTCTGTCTGTTGTCCAAATTGTGTACCGGCTATTACTTTCTTGAATCCTGATGGAACACCTGTTACAACAAAGTACGGTTTAAGGTAACCATCGCATTGTTGATTTGCATCAAGTACACCAAAGTCCAAATCCAAGTTGTTATGAACGAATGCATTTTGCAACAACCCTTCGTACGGAGTAGAAGTTTTTGGAGTCGGAACCTGGAAGTAAACCGTTGGTTCAACTTTATAGATACCATTTGACAAGAATGACGGATTTGCAGTCAATTTCAGATTTGTCGGCAATACTACCTTGAAGTTCCATGTAATTTCTACGTCAGGACGGTATCCGGTCGATTTCAGTATGGTCTTCACTTTGTATGTACCAGCAGGAGCATCGTTGCGGATGTTTCCTTCCAAATAGTTGTACAGGTTCACGCTTTGAGTTTCCGGATCGATTGCCCATTTGAACCAAACATGTTCAGCGTTAGTGACACCAACAGTAGCAGCAGCAGGTGTTGGCGGTGATACTTTTATAACCTGTGCAGCAGTCAGCCCGGCCTGTTTGTACTCACTGAAGAATGCATCCTTACCAAGCTGGATGCGTGAGTGGTTGAACACCTGGTCGAAGTCGATTGCATCGATATCAACGTTTGTCAACTTGTATGTGCTGTTGCATCCCAATACATAATCTTGCAGCGTGAATTCGAACTTAACAGGAGAATTATCAAATCCATCGGTAATTATGATCTTGATATAACCAACTGCATGCACTTTACCGTTGACCAAAGCGGTTACTTCCACAATAGGAGTACGTCCTACGGCAGCCTGGTTTACTTTGTTCCCGTCAGGTTTAACACCAATTACACCGGTAGTTTCGTTCAAAGTAACATAATCGTTGGTCTGGTTAACACCTTCACTTTCAAGATATACGCGTCTGAACTTGAATGTATGAGCATTGAAGCCGAACTCTGTCATCTTTTCCCAGTCTCCATAATAATCATCGAACATACCATAAATATAGTTGTTCAGATTGATGGTATGGTTAAGGACGTCGGTCATGTCGCCACTTTGCGATTTCCCGTTCCAGAGTCTGATGTCCGATGCATACGATGCACTAGCTATTTCATCATACTCAACTCCTACAGGAAGAAGGTCGCCGTCATCTTTCATTGATTCTTTGTTCAATGCAATACGTCCTTCTGAAAGGTCGAAGTTGGCTTTCACATATTCGGTAGAGGTTACATAACGGTTTTCGTCGTTATCCATTTCCACATTGATGTTTTTCACCTGAAGTGCAACGCTTACGTTAGATCCCCATTTATCATTACCATTTTTGGTCGAAACTGCTCTCGGATAATCATTTCCCCACCAGCTCCCGTCTTCATAATCGTAGTCGTTTTCTTCAACCATTACAGGAACGCTCAATACGCCGTTAGCCAATGTTGCCTGGCCGGTCAACATGATAGGAGCAGATTTGGTATCAGCATATCTCAGCAAAGAGGTCTTGTGCAGAAGTGCGTATATTTCGAAATCGCTCATCTGAACGTTCGACGGGCTTACGTTGTAACGAAGGATGGTAATACCCTTATAGATTTTGCCTATTTGCTTAACCGACCAGTTCTCATCCCAATCTGAATCCCAGTCCGGAGTGTAATAAAACTGTTTTGCAGGTTTGTTAAACATCCATTCTGTAATACCTCTTACAACAATCTGCGGAGTTCCGTCATAAGAAGTATAGTCGGGAATGTAAGTCAGGGTGTAAACACGGTGATCAAGGCTCCTGTATACATCGATAATCATTCCGGTGAGCTCGGTTCTAAGATCTGCAATTTCATTTTCGAGTTCACTTTTGTAAGCCTCAACCTTGTCATCAAGTGCTTCAATAGCCATTCTGTTGGCTTCAATAAGAGCTTTCAGTTCGTTGTACTTGGCAAGCAGGTCGGCTTTAACAGTGGCTATCTCTGCAGCATTAGCCTCAATCATAGCTAATTGTTCTGTTAAATCGAGTTGAATTTGATCCAATACTTCAGACTTGCCATCCTTGATCTTTAAAATAGCTTCCAGGTTTGCAAGGCGTGCGCCGTACTCATCTTTAACCTGATTGATGCTTGACTCAAGTGTTGCCTTAATTGCATTCACTTCTTCTTTGGTAGCAGCTTTGGCCATATCAGCCTTCAGTTTGGCCAGATCAGCGTCTACAATAGCTTTGTAAGCGTTATAGGTCTCCAGTTTTACAACCAACGCCATGGCAGCATCAAGTTCAGCCTTTGATGCAGATGCGTCTGCCTTGGTTTTGACAGCAGCCAAGTCGGTTTTTACCTGATTAATGCTAGCTTCCAGCTGCGTTTTAACGGTATTCAATTCCGCTTGTGTCAATACAGTGCTCTTCAATGTTGAGAGTTCTGTTTCCAGTTTGCTGATGTCTTCATCATAATCTTTACAAGAGGTAACTGTTACAAAAGCAGCAATTACTGCAAAGACAAAAATTTTAAAAAATAACTTTTTTTTCATACATTAAAAAAATTAAAAATAATAAATTAAGATATTTCACAAGGTGTTCTCTATGTTTATATGAAACTTTCTACGTTTTTTAGGTTTGAAAAACAGTGAAATCAAAGAAATCAGGTTATACCTCAATACCTGGTTTTTACCGTCATTCCCGAAACTGAAAATCGAACTTCTATTCATTCGCGTTTTTTTATTTTTTTTTTCTTCTTCTTCTATGTTTTGTGTATTAAAGTGTGGTATATAATTCACTTCAACCCCGCTAAATTCAATAATATCATCGCTGTTCTCAAACTCCATGCATATTTCAAGGAGGGTGCTTTTACTTACAACTGCCCTACATTCAGCTTTGATGATTCCCGAGGATGGTAAAGGCTTGTCAACCACCTTGTTGTGAAGTACTGTCGCTGCTATCGGTTCTCTTTGTTCCACTAGCCTTACAAGGGGTATATAGCTTTGAATACCAACGATGTGATAGGCGATTTTTACTTGCGTTATCAGGCTTCCTTTGGGCAGGGGCAACATCATGTATATCCATTTTGCTTCGCCAGGTTCTTTCACAGTAATTCGCACACTCGGGTGAAAAACGTATGGATATGAAATCCTGATTGACGGATCGCCCGTAACAAAACCTATCCCATGAAGCATGAGGGTAAGCTCTTCTTGGGGTTCTTTAATTGAGATATATTTGTTTCGGTATGTCATAAATTTCTCTTAAATTGCTGTTATTATGCTTTCAATTGACTTCTTAAACTGCTTATGCCAAGCTTTCAACAGGTTATAACTATTCCGTTTTTTCAAGTTTCATTTTTGAAAGTGTACTCCTGAATTCAGGAGAAGGAGTGAAAACGACGCGCATATTTTTAATATTGTCAGCTGTGAACTCGTCAGGATCGGAAACCCCTTCGCTTGAGAGAGAGAGACGCAACGTTCCAAAATTATTTAAATTCACGCTGTATCCCTCCATCAGGTATTTTGGAATTTCATCTACCATGTTCTCTATTACATTCATTACTGCCCCTCGTGTGAGAGAAGATTTTCCGGCAATTCCTTTGCTCAGTTGGTAATTGTTTATTGTCCCTGCTTTCACCGGACTAGCATACCACTTGCGTTTGGTCTCCGGTTCGAGCGGATTTGCTTTTTGAATCAATTTATACTTCATAAATGTTCTTGTATTTATATGTTTATTTTAATGTCTTATGTAAATTAAATTGAAAAATTCTGTAGCGAATGCACTAATTTATTGGATGTTACCCCGGCTTTGCCTATTGTCGCGTTTTTAGTAACGTTTATGATGTTCTTTTTATACGTATACCGCTTATTCTCTGACCGTTTACCGCTTTTTCTGATTTTTCCCTTTAATATGCTTTCCGTACGTTTAGCAGTGTCAAGGTGTCCGTTTATCCGCCATCATTTTTCGGTACAAACATAAGGTTTTCCCAAACCTGTCGTTAGGATTTTTTTAGTGAAATATAGCATAAAACAAGCTTTAACATTTATGGTTAATAGCACAATTCGCGCAATTGATTTTTTTAAATAATTAAATATCAGTATTATAATAGTGCTATTATTACTTTGGAGTTGTTGAAGAGTTTTTCACGAAATATTTAAAATTATTATATCATCGACAATTTTCACAATTGCCAGTCATAAATTATTTGAATGAAGCAGCTTATCGTGATGGTTATTTTTGTTAATCCTGAGGTAATCTTTGGTATTGTGTTGGTGTTACGCCCGTGTGTTTTTTAAATATTCTGGAAAAATAATTCACATCAAAAATGCCGCACATATCTGCTATTTCGCTGATGGGCTTGTTGCTACGCGTTAATAGTTTTTTAGCGTAAGCAATTTTTACTTGTTGAATATAGGTAGAGCTAGGGTATCCTGTTATGGCATTTAATTTTTTGTTTAGTTGTGATACACTTATTGCCAGCTCATGAGCCAATTTTTTTGCAGAGAAATTTGGATTTTTTATTTCGTGATGAATTATGTCTGTCACCTTTCTCAGGAACTCAACATTTAAATTGTTGCCTGTTTCGTTTTTTTCTTCTTTAAAAATTGTCCTCAGATATTTTTCTTTCAGTTTGTCGCGCGATTCAAGCAGTTTTTCGACACGTACCTGTAGTTCTTCACCCGTAAATGGTTTTCCTATATATGCATCTGCTCCGCTTTTAAATCCTTCTAAAAAATCGGATTGGGAGTTTTTGGCAGAAATGATAATTATTGGAATATGATTTAGAAGAGTTGATGATCTGATATCTTTACAAAGTTCTATACCGTTCTTTTTGGGCATAATAATGTCGGTAATCACAATGTCGGGGATATATTCATTGGCCATCTCCATGGCTGTAACCCCATTATCTGCATATAAAATATTGAGCTTGTCATTATTGAATAAGGCACTTATATAAAGGTATATATCTTTATTGTCTTCGACAATTAAAATTGTTTTACGTTCTTCTTTCTTCTTGGTCTCGAGGTTTACAATATCTTTGTTTTCAATTGGCGGAAGTTTTTCTAATATTCCCTGTTTGGTGTTTTGGCGCGGCGACCAGTGTGAGTACAACTTTTTTTCATCTCTGTTGATTGGCAGCCCTATTGTAAAGGTAGAGCCTTTTCCTTCAGCGCTCTCTACATCAATGGTGCCATTAAGATTGTATATCAGTTGCTTTGTAAGTGTAAGACCTATTCCGTAGCTCAGACTATCACTGGCTGATGGTGCTTTGTAATACAGATCGAATATATAGGGTAGCTCGGTTTTAGTTATTCCGCTACCTTGGTCAATCACTTTGATCATCAGTCTTTTCTTATCTTTTTTATTTCGCTCAAGTATAATAAATACACGGCTACCATTGTCACTGTATTTTATTGCATTTGATAGAATATTTTGCAATATTTTGAAAAGGTAATCGGGTACAAAATCAGTCTCTATTTTATTTTCTTCACTGTAAAACACCAGTTCAATATCTTTTTGTTCAGCATATAACCCGAATGTTTCTGAAATCATCTGCACATAAGCTATGATATTGCCTGTTTTCCATTCCAGTTTGTTCTCATTTGTCTGTAAATTGGCTAAATCAAGAAGTTGATTTACAAGATCGGATAAATGACGTCCCTGCCGTTCAATTGCCGAGAGAAATGTGAGTGAGTTTTTACCAAGGTCTTTTTGTCCCTTGAGCTGCTTGCTCATCCCTAAAATTATGGTAAGCGGAGTTCTGAATTCATGGGCAAGTTTTATGAAAAAATCATTTCGTGTCTTTTCATTTTCGCGAAAACGTTTACTCTTGATACGCTCTGATAAAAAGTAAATAAGTAGAATTAACGATGCTGCTAAAAACAGGATAAATCCGGTATAAAGAACCTTGTTGTCAGGGTTATCAATAAGTAGGGTTGGGTGTAATAACGATGCAATGAATTTGTTATTGAATAATACCGATAATCTTAAAGCCGAAGCTTTAAATAAGATAAAGGTGCGAGCTGAAAATCCGGAAATAAGGTGATGACAAAGGTTCATACTTATTACTTAAAACTTAATTCTTATTCAGATCCATTATTTTACAGTTAAAAAACAATTAAATTACCGCATTGTAATTTTTTTCTTATCTTTCTTGTCTGTGACTTTACTGTTAACTTGATAAGATATTGTGCAATATATACTTTTTTTTTATCAGACAACGCTTTTTTCAATTAAAAAACAGGTAATTAAGTGCAATAGGGTTGAAAAATGTTATATTTGATTATAATTAACTATTCCTTCTTTTAGAATCTTCACTTTTACTCATAAAAGACGAATTGTCAGGCTGTGTGATTACACATCTTTATTTTCTTGATAATTCACTTAAATAATTAATGTACTTTAGTTTGTACATATATGCACAGTTTTAAAAACGACACACTTCCCTGCAGCTTAATTAACTTCAAAATTAGCAATATTATTTTAAAAAGAATTGTATTTTTTATAAAATTGATCTTAGTGTATCTTTTTTTTGAATGTTCCTTTACGGGATACGTTTATAAATTTTTCACCATATACATACTTTTACCTGAAAAATCATTAGTTTTGCACTAAATATAATTAATGAATAATTTATGAACAGGGTGTTTGAAAGATTTGTGCTGGCCTTAATGATTGGAGGGCTATGTTTCTCATGTAAGCAGGGAGCTGCATTTAAAGTGGAAGGTAAAATAGAATCTGCAAAAGGTGATACTCTCTATCTTGAGCATAGAGGCCTGGGTGGTGTTGTACTTCTTGATTCTGCTGTGCTCAAAGAAAATGGTTCGTTTGCTTTTAAACAACCTGCCCCTCAAAACCCCGAGTTTTATCAGTTACGTATTGGCGATCAGAGAGTGGTTTTTACCGTCGATTCTTCAGAAACGCTTCATTTGCAGGCGGATGCTTCAAACTTATATAGTTCGTTTACCATAGTTGATTCTCCCACCAACGATCAGCTCAGAGAGGTAGATGCACTTACTATTGCTGCTGCCGGGAAAATTACCGGTATTGAAAATCTGCATAAAGCAAAATCGATTGATGATATGACCTTTATTGCCCGGCTTGACACGGTGCTGACAGAGTACAAGTCAAACATATCTCGCATGATTCTGGGAAATCCATCGAGTGCTGCTGCCTATTACGCCGTCTTTCAGAAGATAAACGACTATCTGATTTTCAATCCCTATGATAAAAAAGATTATGCAATGTTTGGAGCAGTTGCCACATCATGGAATAGGTATTACCCCGAAACAGAGAGAACAAAACATCTGTATGAATTTGCCATGAACGCATTGAAGACTCGAAGGCAACAAGAGCAGCAGGCACGTCTGTTGGAAAAAGTGCCAGTTGAAACAGTAACCCGATTACCCGATATTGCGCTGAGAGACATGAACGGGGATAAGAAGGCTCTCTCTTCGCTTCAGGGTAAAGTTGTTCTGCTTGATTTCGTGATATATAATGCTGATTTCTCTCCAAAACACAATATGGGCCTTAATGCTGTATATTCACAATACAGATCGCGCGGATTTGAAATATATCAGATTTCGTTCGATTCTGATGAGCATTTCTGGAAAACAGCAGCTGACAACCTGCCATGGATTACTGTCCGCGATCCTCAATCTGTAAATACACGTTTACTGTCGATGTACAATGTGAGGGAGATTCCTACAGGTTTTATCCTGAACCGTGAAGGAGATATTGTTGTTCGGATTGAAGACTTTTCAAAACTGAGTAATGAGTTGAAAAAAGTGTTGTAAAACATACGTAGGATATTTGTTTTATCAGAACAAAGTTTTTATCTTTGTAGCAATTACATCATGGAAAAAGGGAGTTCCGGTCTTATGAAAAGGCCGGAATTCTTTTCTTTATGTTAAGTTTTCACTAAGTTAAACAGGAGAAAAAATTATGTCTGTAACTTACATGACCGAAGACGGACTTCGGAGATTAAAAGAAGAGTTGATAGAGATGGAATCTGTACAGAGACCTGAGATATCGAGACAGATTGCCGAAGCCAGAGATAAGGGAGATTTGTCAGAAAACGCGGAATATGATGCCGCCAAGGAGGCACAGGGAATGCTTGAAGCAAAAATATCACAGATGAAAGGTCTTATTGCAACTGCCCGCCTGATAGATGAAAGCGCTATAGGTACTGATGAGGTTAAGATAATGAACAAGGTGACCATAAAAAACGTGCAGACAAAAAAACAGATGACCTATACCCTTGTCTCGGAGAGTGAAGCTGACCTTAAAAACGGTAAGATTGCTGTAAACACTCCTATCGCTCAGGGCCTGCTGGGTAAGAAAGTGGGTGATATTGCCGAGATAAAAGTGCCATCGGGTATCATGACGTTTGAGGTGTTGGAAATATCTATTTAAATCAATTATGGCTACAATTTTTAGCAGAATTATCTCCGGAGAGATTCCATCGTACAAGATTTCTGAAGATGATCGTTTTTACGCTTTCTTGGACATCAATCCTATGGCAAAAGGCCATACGTTGGTAGTCCCAAAACAGGAGGTCGACTATCTTTTCGACCTGGATGATATGCTTTTGGCAGATATGGTTGTTTTTGCCAAAAAGACGGCAAAGGCTATAGAGAAAGCTATCCCGTGCAAAAGGGTAGGTGTGATGGCCATTGGACTTGAGGTGCCACATGCGCATATTCATCTGATCCCCATTCAAAAAGAGGGTGATATGAGCCTTGCCAATCCGAAACTTAAACTTTCGAAGGATGAGTTTGAGGAAATTTCGGAGAAGATACGGAATGCCTTTTAGCACAAGTAAAGCCTTTAGCACACATCAAATATAGTTAACTGTGTTAAACAGTGGGCAAGTCACAGCTCATCGTTTTTGTTTTCATCCGGGAATGAGTCCACTATAATTAACAATACTCATAAAGTTTTTACTTTTACAAACATAGTGACCCCTATATGTCTTTTTCATTGCATTGAGACAAAATAAATATTTATATTCAGTGCATTATAATAACCATTTTTGATATTCAGGGTTTCATAACAGGCACATAAACTGTTATTGATATTTGCTGGTTATTAATGATACATATCTGTCAGATTTTCCTGATGCGGATACCTCTGACAAAATGACACTCCCCTTTTTCAAGAATCAGATCTGCGCGGAATCGTGTTGGGAGAATATTTTGTTCCAGATTCGGAAGATTTATTTCGTCCCAAACCCTATTGGCAAACTTCAACAGTCTTTTCTCCGGATAGAAGGCATATTTATGAAAATAGGAGTCAGGGTCACGGAAGGCAGTCAGTTGTAATTTTTTAAATCTCTCCAAATACCATTCACGGAGATCCTTCTCACTTGCGTCCACGTAAATTGAAAAATCGAAAAAGTCGGATACAAACACACGTCTCTTTGGTTTTTTGTTTAAGGAAACCTGTAGTACGTTTATACCCTCAACAATAAGAATATCAGGCCGCTCAATGGCTTGCGTCCTGTCTTTTATTACATCGTAATAGAGATGTGAATAGACCGGCACCTCAAATGTGTCACGTCCCGATTTTACACTTGCGAGAAACGACAACAATTTTTTTGCATCGTAACTTTCAGGGAATCCTTTTTTATTAAGTAATCCCCGCTTCTCCAGTTCATCGTTAGAGTACAAAAAACCGTCGGTAGTTATAAGTTCCACTTTCGGATGTCCCGGTGTCATAGAAAGCAACTTCTGAAGTACGCGGGCTGTAGTGCTCTTTCCTGCTGCAACACTTCCTGCTATACCTATGATGTATGGGATTTGTTTGCTGGTATTGACGAAAAACTGATCCCGTTCGTTGTGCAGGTTGCGATAGTGGGTTATATGGATCTGCAGAAGCCTGATCATAGGGATGTAAATGTCTTCTACTTCACTTAGCGTAAGCGGTTCATTAAGTGCTTGCAGTTTTGTAAGGTCGATGTCCGATATGGGAAACATTGGATGTTCCTCCAGTTTACGCCACTCTTCACGGGTGAAAGCACGAAATGGAGAATAGGTAACCTCGTAAGATTTATTCATTTTAAGTCTGTTTTTTTGATGCAAAGATAATATCATATGTCCGATATGGCATATTCACACGGAATAATCTTTATATCAGAAAGAAAAAACCGGTAATGATTGAATGATTACCGGTTTTCTTCATCTTTTCCCAGATAGGCAGATTTTTTATTGTATCATTTCAAAACTGCGTTTTACAAAATTACTAAGTGCCTCTCCTTTAAGCATTCCGTTAGAAAGGAGGGCCAGATCTAACATCTGCTTCAGCCTGGTATCGGAAGAGGCCTGTTCTATCAGTTCTTCTTTTTCTTTTCCTTCACTTTTGTTTATAAGCTCTTTTATTATTGGATGCTGCACATTCAGTACAATTTGATAGGTATCGGGCATCTCTCCGTAAAATGCCATCTGTTGCTGCATTACAGCCATCTCCTTCATTCTTCGTGAGAATTCGTTTTGGGTAATCTGAATAGGTTTGGATGATTCTCCAAGAGCTTTGAAATCAACGGCGAACTCCGTTTTTTCTATTATCGGCAGTTGTGATTTGATTGTTTCTGAAAGTGTTTCTTTCTGTTTGTCGCTTATATCAACTTTTTCTGCCTCCTCCTTCTCAATAATATGTTCTACTGTATCGCTATCGACTCTGACAAACCGGGTCTTCCCCATTTTTTGTTCCAGCAGGCCCATCCAGTGAACATCGAGTTGACCATCCATCATCAGCACATCGTACCCTTTATCCCTGGCAGCGTCTATATGCGCAAACTGTTCCTCTTTGTTGGCAGTATATAGGTAGATAATATCACCATTTTTATCAGTTTGTGCGCTTTCAACTAAAGTTTTATACTCTTCGGCTGTGAAGTATTTACCTTCAGTGTTTTTTAGTAGTGAAAATTTCACCGCCCTGTCATAGAACTTTTCTTCCGTGAGCATTCCGTACTCGATGAAAAGCTTCAGGCTATCCCATTTCTCTTCGAATTGTGAACGCTCATTTTTAAACAACTCTTCTAGTTTGTCGGCCACCTTTTTCATGATGTGGTTCGATATCTTCTTCACATTGTTGTCGCTCTGCAGATACGAGCGGGACACGTTAAGCGGAATATCGGGTGAGTCTATTACACCGTGCAGCAGTGTAAGAAATTCAGGTACAATGCCCTCTACAGAGTCCGTTACATATACCTGGTTGCTGTAGAGCTGTATTTTGTTGCGTTGCAGATCGATGTTGCTCTTTATCTTAGGGAAGTAGAGGATGCCGGTCAGATTAAAAGGATAGTCCACATTGAGATGAATCCAGAACATTGGTTCATCCATTATAGATAGCGGGTAGAGACCACGGTAGAATTTCAGGTAATCCTCATCTTTCAATACGGCTGGTTTTTGTTTCCAGAGCGGGTTAACATCATTTATTATGTTATCCTCCCCTGTATCCACATAATTGCCATCTTTCCACTCCTGTTTTTTGCCGAAAACAACCGGTACAGGAAGAAACTTGCAATATTTATTGAGGAGTGACTCAATTTTATCCTTTTCGAGAAAATCTTTATTCTCATCATCAAGATAAAGGATGATATCGGTTCCGCGTTCCTGCTTTTCAACCTCTTCCATTGTGAATTCCGGCGTTCCGTCGCAAGACCATTTCACGGCTGTTGCCTCTTCTTTATAAGATTTTGTTATGATATCCACTTTCTTCGCTACCATGAATGAGGAGTAGAACCCCAGGCCGAAATGGCCGATAATTGCATTGGCGCTATCTTTGTATTTGTCCAGAAAATCATTGGCGGATGATAGGGCAATCTGATTTATATACTTGTCAACCTCATCAGCTGTCATACCTATACCGCGATCTGAAATTTTGAGTGTTTTATTTTTCTTGTCGATGGATATCCTGACTGACAAGTCGCCCAGTTCTCCTTTAAACTCTCCCACATCGGAGAGTGTTTTAAGCTTTTGTGTTGCATCCACAGCGTTTGAAACAATTTCACGCAGGAAAATCTCATGATCGCTGTATAGAAACTTTTTAATAATGGGGAAAATGTTATCGGTAGTCACCCCAATCTGTCCTTTTTGTACCATAAATATATACTTTTTTGGTTTATAAATTGGTTATTCTATTGTTATTCAGTTATTTTGTCGCAATTTGCCTTTTATTAATTCGTTAAACGGATATCAAAAATAACTTACATCGCCGAATAACGATAAAGAATTAAATAATATCCGGACTCTGTAAGCGAATAACGTACAAAGCGCACTTATTGTTAAAGGCAAATATTGTGCCATTATGTTAATATAAGCATCTAACTGTTTTTATGCGCTGATATGTTAATTCTATGTTTAACATATTTCATTATAAAGATTGCAGACTTGTTATTATTTAGAGTCATTTTAAAAAAGGGTTTATTTTGTTAGTATTGCAAAGATTTATATTAAACCTGTAGATATAGAAAATCTCAATCAAGCATCGATGCTATCAGGGGTACCCTTGTGATAGCTATATAGGGCTGATAGTCAGCTTGTTTATTTTAATATTTTTTTTGTTAACACTAATTAATCGTTTTTACATCTAAAACAATTTTCGTTTTAAATTTATCTTTTTATATTTGCAGTGACAACAAACGGTCTTTTCTTGACGAAGAAAAAGCAACTGTTATTTAACACAATTAAAAGTCATCGCTTATGAAGACAAAAATTTCTTTCGAAAAGCAACTGCTTAGTCTGCAGGACAACATGTTCAATTTTGCATTGACCCTGACTGCCGACAGAGAAGAAGCCAAAGATTTGTTGCAGGAAACAACTCTCCGTGTATTAGACAACAGAGAGAAGTATTATGAGAATGTAAACTTCAAAGGGTGGGTATTTACCATAATGCATAATATTTTTGTAAATAATTATCGTAAGATTGTCAGAAGCCAAACTATTATTGATAAAACAGAAAATCTCTATCATCTTAATTTACCGCAGGATTCCGGTTTTGATACTCCCGACGGGGCATACACGATAAAAGAGATAAACAAGGCTATTAACAGTTTTACTGATGAGTATAAAATACCTTTCTCAATGCATGTTTCCGGATACAAATATGAAGAAATTGCAAAGCACCTGGAATTACCTATAGGAACTGTAAAGAGCAGGATTTTCTTTGCAAGGAAAAGGCTTCAGGAATTACTAAAGGATTTCAGATATTACTCCGAATAAAATAATATCTGTATATAAAAGGAAACCTCTTCTGATTGAAGGGGTTTTTCTTTTATATAGCTTTCGGAGGATTACCTTTTTACATTGTTGTCTTAGGTTTTTCTTTTATAGTGAAATCTTTTGGGTTTTCAACCTTTTTGTCTAATAGGGCAAGATCTATAACCTCCTTTACATCACTAATGTAATGGAATGTAAGCCCCTTTAAATAGTCGTCCTTTATTTCTTCAATATCCTTTTTGTTCTCTTTGCACAGAATAATATCTTTGATACCAGCCCTTTTTGCTGCAAGTATTTTTTCGCGGATACCTCCTACCGGAAGAACCTTGCCTCGTAATGTTATCTCTCCCGTCATTGCCAGATTAGGACGCACTTTCCGCTGAGTAAACATAGATACCAATGATGTAATCATTGTGATTCCTGCCGAAGGGCCATCTTTTGGTATAGCACCTTCTGGTACATGTATATGAGTGTTCCAGTTGTCGAAAATATCAGGATTTATCTCCAACTCTTCAGAATGAGAGTGAATATATTCCATAGCTAACATAGCCGATTCTTTCATTACATCTCCCAAGTTGCCTGTAAGAGTGAGTTTCGAACCTTTTCCCCTACTTAGTGAACTTTCTACAAAAAGAATCTCGCCCCCAACTGCGGTCCATGCTAAGCCTGTTACAACACCTGCGTATTCATTGCCCTGATAGCGGTCTTTGGAGTACTCTTCCCTGCCAAGATACTCTTTGAGGCCGGAGACTTTCAGCGATTTAGGGTATTCCTCATCTGCAGCAATCTTACGGGCAACCCTGCGCATAATCTTTGCAATTTTTTTATTCAATTCACGCACACCCGATTCACGTGTGTAGTTTTCAATGATCTTATGCAGTGTGGGTTTGGGTATGACAAATGCACCTTTTTTAACACCATGATTCTGGAGCTCTTTGGGAACGAGGTGACGATAAGCTATTTCAATCTTTTCCTCTGTGATATATCCACCTACGTTTATCAGCTCCATACGGTCAAGCAGTGGCTGAGGAATTGAGTTTAAATTATTGGCTGTTGCTATAAACAGCACTTTCGATAAATCATAATCGATGGAGAGGTAATTGTCGTGAAAAGTGGAGTTTTGTTCCGGGTCGAGCACTTCAAGCAACGCAGAAGAGGGATCCCCACGGAAATCATTCCCTATTTTATCAACCTCGTCAAGTACGAACACGGGGTTTGATGAACCTGCTTTTTGAATATTCTGGATAATTCTTCCGGGTATCGCACCTATATATGTGCGCCGGTGTCCTCGTATTTCTGCCTCGTCGTGCAGCCCTCCGAGAGAAATGCGTACATATTTACGGCAGAGCGCTTCGGCGATAGATTTACCCAATGAGGTTTTCCCAACACCCGGAGGACCGTAAAGACAGAGAATGGGCGACTTAAGATCACCTTTCAGCTTTAACACTGCCAGATGCTCAATAATACGTTCTTTAACGGTTTCCATGCCGAAATGTTCCCTGTCGAGCACTTTTTGAGCATTCTTAAGATTGAAATTATCCTTCGTATATTCACCCCATGGAAGATCAAGTATGGTCTGAAGATATCCGAACTGTACCGAATAGTCGGGAGACTGGGGATTTAACCGCTCCAGCTTTTGCAATTCTTTTTCGAATATTTCCCCCACTTCGGAACTCCATTTTTTGTTTTTGGCTTTCTTCCTGAACTCATCAATCTCTATCTGTTGAGTATTGCCACCCAGTTCTTCCTGTATGGTTTTTATCTGTTGCTGCAAAAAATACTCTCTCTGTTGCTGATTCAGGTCCTCACGGGTTTTCATCTGGATATTCATCTTTAGTTCCAGAATTTGTGTCTCGCGGTTGAGAATCATCAAAAGTCGGTATGCCTGTTCTTTTTCGTCATTTATATTCAGAAGATCCTGCTTTTCGTGGCTTTCTATGGGCAGGTTTGTCGCACAATAACTAATGAGCATATCTGAAAATGCCTCACTTTTTATTGTCTGGATCAACTCTTTGGGGGGCTCACCCAACATGTGCAGCATATGAAGCATGGCATCGCGGATGGAGTCGAGAATAGCCCCGAACTCTTTATCTTCAGTCGATGCTTTCACATACTCCCTCAATTTAAACGTAGCCCTCATGTAAGGATCATTTTGTGTGATTTGCAACCACTCAAAACGTTTTTTTGCCTGCACGATAATGCTGAAGTTATTATCTGCAAGTTCAATAACACGCATCACCTCGGCAATTACGCCAATCTGATAAAGATCACTCTTCTCAGGATCTTCAATATTTGTGTCTTTTTGGCATACAAGACCTATATATCTTTGTTTCTTGCCAAGAGATCTGATCAATGCCAGCGATTTTTTTCTGCCGACCGAAATAGGCAGCGTGCTCCCGGGAAAAACTATTGTATTCCTCAACGGGAGCAGCGGTAAGGTCTCTTTCAGATGTGATTCATCAACCTCCGTATTGCCGTCAATAAAATCGCTGGTAATAAAAGAGATAACGTTTGTTTCAGAACCCTCATCACTTGTTGTATATTTTTTAAATGGATTCATAATATAACTTTCTCTGTAATAAAAACAGAAAAATAAGTACTTTTGTTTTTTAGTTTTTTATACTAAAGAACAAATTCCATGCCAAAAGAGACTCAAAGATTGACATATTATGAGCAATCCCTATTTTAGGTTTAAACAGTTTGTCGTGCACCATGACAAGTGCGCAATGAAAGTGGGAACAGACGGTGTTTTGCTGGGCGCATGGTCAAGCGTTGCCAATGCTAAGAGTATATTGGATGTGGGAACAGGTGCAGGCCTTATAGCAATGATGATTGCTCAGCGTAACCCGTGTGCCAGGATTATGGCTGTTGATATTGATATGGATGCAGTGAAGCAGGCAAAGGAAAATGTAATAAATTCACCTTTTTCCGGTAGAATAGATGTAGAGTTGATCGATTTCAGAATTTTTGCCAAAAGCAGGCAGGAGCGTTTTGATTTAATTGTATCCAATCCTCCCTATTTTTCAAATTCTTTTTTGCCGGCCGACTCCCACAGGACAACAGCAAGGCATTCTGTTTCAATGTCGTTGGAGGATCTGTTGGTCTCGGGAAAGAGGTGCCTTAATAAAAACGGAGTTATCTCAATGATTCTTCCTTATGACAAGATTAGCGAACTTGAATTTTTGTGTGATAAGTATCTCTTCAGCATGAAACGTAAAACTATTGTATATCCATTGCCAAACGTAGTTCCAAAAAGGATTTTAGTGGAGATAACTTTGAAAAAAACCACCTGCCTTGAAGCAGATTCACTTACAATTGAGACATCCAGGCACCAGTACACAGAGGATTTTACCAATCTTGCAAGAAGTTTTTACTTATATCTTTAGATTCGGGCGTATTCCCGGGGGCGTTATGAAATAAACTTAATATATTAAGTTTATTAATTTAAATTTATATATTATCTTTGCTGCGTGCAGTATGAGACGAGCATGCAAATCATTAGTAAACGTGAAAATAATTAGAAGTAAGTTCAAATTAATTCTGATTTTTGCTTCACTGGGTAAAATAAAGAAATTTACTCTGCGAACGCTTAGCACGAAAGTTTTGTTAGATAATTGTTTATCAGCTTAATTGTTTAATAATATGAAGAAATTTACATTCCTGGCCCTGTCTATTTTATATGCCTGCTTTTTTGCACAGGGAGCCGATACTGTTCATGTTAAACAGACAAAAATACCGGTTCTGATTGACAGATCGGATAATGTTTTGTTTTATATCCGTATTGATGCTGAGAAATCGAAGGTGCTGAATGAGATAATGCTGCTTTTTTCAGATCAGGTTAATATGGATGAGATAAGTAGTATAAAACTATATTATGGCGGCACTGAAGCTGCACAGCGCAAAGGACAGACAATCTATTCGCCGGTGCAGTACATTTCAAGCTTAGCACCCGGGAAAACAAAAGAGGCCAATAGTTCCTATTCGGTAAAATTGGTTGAAATACCTTCGCCACGGAATGAAGTAACACTTTCTACAAACTGCTCGCTATTTCCCGGAATCAACTACTTCTGGATAAGCCTGGAGATGAAACCGGGTACTTCTCTTTTGTCGAAGATAGATGTAGAAATGTCTTCTGTAAAACTTGATATGAAAAGTGCTCCGCTATGTTTCGCCACTGGAAGTACATTACACAGAATGGGAATAGGTGTGCGCCATGCCGGGGATGATGGTGCAGCTGCTTACAGGATTCCGGGACTTGTTACAACCGGGAAAGGCACTCTGCTGGGAGTATATGATGTACGTTATAACAGTAGCGTGGATTTACAGGAATATGTTGATGTGGGTTTGAGTAGAAGCATTGATAATGGTCAGACATGGGAAGAGATGAGACTTCCTCTCAGCTTTGGAGAGTATGGGGGACTGCCTAAAGCTCAAAATGGAGTGGGGGACCCGTCCATACTTGTAGATGAGAAGACAGGAAACATATGGGTTGTGGCGCTTTGGACACATGGTATGGGAAATGGCCGCGCATGGGTAAACTCAATGAACGGTAACGGAAAGGAGTCGACTGGCCAGCTGGTGATGACAAAAAGTACCGATGACGGAAAAACATGGTCCGATCCGGTTAATATCACGGAACAGGTGAAAGATCACTCTTGGAACCTATTGCTGCAGGGTCCGGGAAGAGGTATTACTATGATGGACGGCACGCTGGTGTTCCCTATACAGTTCATAGATTCTACCAGGATTCCCAATGCAGGCATCATGTTCAGCAAAGACCGAGGTGAAACATGGAAGATTCATAATCCGGCACGTTCCAACACAACCGAAGCACAGGTTGCTGAAGTGGAACCGGGGGTGCTAATGCTTAATATGCGCGACAACAGAGGGGGGAGCCGTGCAGTTTCAATTACTAAAGATCTTGGCGAAACATGGTTTGAACATCCCTCTTCAAGATCTGTTCTTCAGGAACCAGTATGTATGGCAAGCTTGATTAATGTAAGGGCTAAAGATAATGTTTTGGGAAGAGATATTCTACTTTTTTCAAATCCTAACTCTTCACAGCATCGCAAAGATATAACAATTAAAGCTAGCCTGGACGGCGGATTGACTTTTCCTGAGGAGTATCAGGTATTGCTTGATGAAGATTTTGGCTGGGGTTATTCATGCCTGACAATGATAGATGATGAGACTGTAGGGATCCTGTATGAAAGCAGTGTCGCACATATGACGTTTCAGGCTGTAAAACTGACAGATATTGTCAGGGAGAAGAAATGAAACCCTTATTCTGCTTTATCAATCTTGAAATGAAAACTTCAAAATTATTTCTTAAAATCATAAAAAGTTGTAATTTTGCAGTTTTAAAATTTCGGGACTGTGAATAAAGTGATCACCATTAAAGACAAACAGTTTGAGCTGTTTATTGAACAAGAGGTAATAGAACATGAGATAAGGCGTGTTGCCAGGCGTATGAATTCTGAGCTTGAAGGCAAGAATCCTATTTTCCTAGCGGTATTAAACGGCGCTTTTATGTTTGCCGCTGAACTGATGAAAGAGGTTTCGATTCCAAGTGAGATTACATTTGTGCGCCTCGCCTCTTATCATGGAACCACTAATACCGGCTGCATACAGGAAGTCCTGGGGCTTAATGAAAGCATAAAGGGTAGATGTGTGGTGATTGTTGAAGATATTGTGGACAGTGGCAATACAATGGTTGCTCTTGTTGAAGAGTTGAAAAAACACCAGCCCGGGGAGGTGAAAATAGCCACTTTGCTGTTTAAGCCTGCCGCGTTAAGGAATAAATTGGATATCGATTATGTAGCACTTGAAATACCCGGTGATTTTATTGTAGGATATGGTTTGGATTATGATGGATACGGCAGGAACCTGAAAAATATTTATAAAGTGAAATAGTTTTACCGTTTCATGTTAAAAAAAAGGTGAATATTTCCCGCTAACGGGTAAATGATTTTAAAATAGTCTATTTTGTGGAAATTTCTTCCTGAAATGCTGAACTAAATAAAAAAAATAGCTATTTTTGTATTAAAGTAGATATGTAATTAACGCAAGTAGATAAAATAATTATTCAAAATGGACAAAGATGAAGTAAAAAAATCGCCAAAAGCGAATTTGGAAGTGCATAAAAACACTTTCATCCTTATGGGGTTAGTGCTTGGTATATCTGTCCTCTTCTTCGCTTTTGAATGGTCGACTGAAACCAAAAAACTTGACGAGACTGTCATCGTTCAGGATATTTTGGCTGAAGAAGAGATCGAGGTTACGCGTAGGGAACCTACTCCTCCGCCACCTCCACCACCACCTGAACCGGAAACACCCGAGATCATTGAGGTGGTAGAACAAAAGGTGGAAACAAAATTTGATATCCAGGTTGAGGATAATCAGGCTCAAAGACAGGTTCAGACCTATGTACCGCCACCACCACCAAAACCAAAGCAGGAAGAGGTGACTGAAGAGATTTTCGTGGTTGTTGAAAATCAACCGGAGTTCCCGGGAGGTAACGCTGCAATGATGAAATTCTTAAGTGACAATATCAAATATCCTGTAATTGCACAGGAAAACGGTATTCAGGGAAGAGTTATCTGTAACTTTGTGGTAGAGAGAGATGGAAGTATTACTGACGTGCAGGTAGTGAGAGGCGTAGACCCATCACTTGACAGAGAGGCCGTTCGCGTTATCCAGTCTATGCCAAGATGGACACCGGGTAAGCAACGTGGACAAGCTGTGCGCGTACGATTTACACTTCCGGTGGTATTCCGTTTACAGAACTAATTTTTAACTGAGAATGCATAAGGGGCTGCTTTTTGAATATGAGAGCAGCTCTTTTTTCATTATCCTTATACAATGATAGTTCGGTAAAAAAGTATCGAGATTCAATGCAATACATTAATTTTCAGTAGAATATACTTTACCAAAGTTATGAAGTCTTCCTTCCTGATTGTCAGGTGTTTAAGTAGCCGTTTACTGAAATATTGAAACAAATGAGTAGTAAAATTTCCGTTTTTGAAAAGAAAATAGGTGATGCCATAGATAAAGTTCTGATGGATGATCAACCGAAGTCATTGTTTGATCCGGTGAGATACATCCTTTCTATGGGAGGTAAGCGGCTTCGCCCTTTATTGACGTTAATGGCTGTAGACCTGTTCGGAAAAGATGTTGACAAAGCTATTAATCCGGCGTTAGCTATCGAAATTTTTCATAACTTCTCACTTCTGCACGATGATCTCATGGATAATGCAGATATGAGGCGTGGAAAACCGGCGGTACACAAAAAATGGAGTGCCAACAGTGCCATCCTTTCAGGTGATGCAATGGTGATTGAGGCATATAAATATATTGCAAAAGTACCTGCAGAGATGCTTTTTGAAGTGTTAAATCTGTTTTCCGAGACCGCTATGGAGATATGCAAAGGGCAGCAATATGATATGGATTTTGAAAGGCGTATGGATGTCTCTGAAACAGAATACATTGATATGATTCGTTTAAAAACTGCTGTTCTCATAGGTTGTGCTTTAAAGATCGGTGCAATTATTGCAGATGCCTCTCCACGCGATGCCGATTATCTTTACCAGTATGGTATAAATATGGGGCTTGCTTTTCAGTTAAAAGATGATCTTCTTGACGTTTATGGCGATCCGTTAAAATTCGGGAAAAAAACAGGTGGTGACATATTGTGTAACAAGAAGACCTACTTATTGATTAAAGCGTTAAAAAATTCAAACGAAAGACAAAGGGCAGAACTTAAAAAATGGATCTTAGCAACCGATTATAATCCTGATGAGAAAATCAGATATGTTAAAAATGTGTATGATGAATTAAATTTAAAATCAATTTCTGAGAATCTCATTGAAAAGTATTACCTTGTATCGCTTCATTATCTTTCATTAGTCAGTGTTGCGGATGATCACAAAAAAGAGTTGGCTGACTTGTGCGAAACCCTTATGTACAGAGAGAAGTGAATAGATCTTGAATAAGAATTTAAAATAAAAAATTACTGTCGCAGATTAGTTATCGATGCCATATCGCAGATTGCCCAATACTGATACAGCTCGCATAAAAGCGTTGAAGACAGCTATAGAAAAAGCTGCAGAGACAGATTTTAAAGAGTTGTCTATTTCACCCAGCGTGTTGAGTGAAGCCAGGGATGTTGTATCACATTTCGAATACCTGTGCACGCGTTATCAGCAAGTTTATAACACACAGGTAAAAGCTAACAAAACCTTTATCGGTAAAGTGAAAAATGCAAGAATGTATCTCTCTCATTTTGTTCAGGTGCTGTATATGTGTGTATTACGCTCTGAAATAAAAGAAGAGCAGTTGGAACTATATGGCCTTGAGAATTTAAACATGGTTCTTCCTGATCTGACATCAAACGAACAGCTGCTGGAGTGGGGAATGAAAATTATTGAGGGAGAGAAAAAACGTACGTCAAGGGGTGGGGTTCCTATTTACAATCCGTCTATTGCCAAAGTAAAGGTTATATACACTCTGTTTAAAGATGGTTTACAAACACAAAAGCTGCATCAGAAAGCTACTGCACGCGTTTTGAAGGAGGTTGCGGACTATAGGGTAAAGGTAGATGAGGTAATAATTGATATTTGGGAACAGGTGGAAAAGCACCATATAAATTTAACTCCAGAAGAGCGTCTTGCAAGAAACCGTGAATATGGTGTGGTTTATTATTACAGAAAGGGAGAGGTGATAGAATGAGCCTAATAGATACTCACGCTCATCTGTTTGCTGAGGAATTTGAACACGATATTGCAGAAGTAATTTCTCGTGCCAAAGAGAGGGGAGTAAGGAAGGTATTACTGCCCAATATTGATGAAACATCGATTGACAGCCTTAAAAGAACAACTGAACACTATCCCGGTTTTTTTTATCCTATGATTGGGCTTCATCCTACAAGTGTAACCCGAGATTGGAAAAAGCAACTTTATGCTATTTATCAAGAATATAGTAACGGCTCTTATATCGCTGCCGGCGAAATAGGAATAGACCTCTACTGGGATACAACGTTTCGGAAAGAGCAAATAGAAGCTTTTGAAGAGCAGTTGAAATGGTGCACCGAAAAAAATGTACCGGCATCAATACATTTTAGGAATGCCACAGAAGAAGTTATAAAAAGTATTAAAAGAGTAGGCGCAAAATCGTTGCGAGGTGTATTTCACAGCTTTGGGGGGAACTTGGATGAGCTGGAAGAGATAATGAAATTGAAAAATTTTTGGGTGGGAATAAACGGAGTTGTTACGTTTAAAAACTCAGGACTCTCAGAAACACTGAAATTATGTCCGATAGACAAGATACTGCTTGAAACAGATTCACCATATCTTGCTCCCGTGCCATACAGGGGTAAGAGGAATGAGCCCTCATATTTGCCTTTTATAGTGAAAAAGCTGTCAGAAGTATGGAAGGAGACGGAAGAAAACATAATAGAGGTAACAAGTAGTAGCGCTAAGGAGCTTTTTAATATTACAGTTTAGGAACTGAACCTTTATTCCGAAAAGATATCCAGAATATTTTTTTATTAAAATAATTTCTCGCTAGAGTAGTTTATAATCGATAAATTCAGTAATTTTGCCAACCAAAAGGAGAAGAAATGAAATATTTTTTGTAATTTGCACCCGTTTTCGTTGAAGTCTCCTGCCTGGAGAGATGCTCGAGTGGTTGAAGAGGCACGCCTGGAAAGCGTGTATACGCCAAAAGTGTATCGCGGGTTCGAATCCCGCTCTCTCCGCACCCTCGTAAAAGAATGTGTAAAGGAAAAAAGTCGCAATAAACTGTTTACAATATAAAATTCAGAAAATTAAATTATTAATAAATCAAACAATTAAAGATCATTAATCAAAAAAATTGAACACAATGAAAAAGTTATTTGCAATTTTAGCAATCTTCGGAATTATGTCTGTTGGATTGTCATCGGTTCTTTTCGCTCAAGAAGCTACTCCGGAAGAACAAACACAAACAGAACAAGTTGCCGCTACTCCTGTCGAAACCACACAGGCTGCTGTTCAGGAAACTTCAACCGGAGGATTACACCAGGCATTAAAGGTTAAATTTATTGAAGGTGGTGCCGGATTTATGAGTACCATTGCAATCTGTATGATCCTGGGCCTGGCTTTCTGTCTTGAAAGAATTATATACCTGAGCTTGGCCGATGTTGATCCGGATGCTTTCCTGAATAAAGTAGGAGGTGCATTGGACAGAGGTGACGTTGAAGCTGCAAAAGTTATTGCACGCGGAACAAGAGGCCCTGTTGCATCCATCATCTATCAGGGACTTCTCCGCCTCGATCAGGGAGCAGATGCAGTAGAGCGCTCCATTGTTTCCTATGGCGGTGTGCAGTCAGGATTACTGGAGAGAAACCTTTCATGGATCACCCTCTTCATCGCTATTGCCCCTTCACTCGGATTCCTTGGAACCGTAGTAGGTATGGTTATGGCATTCGATGATATTCAGAGAGCAGGCGATATGAGCCCTACTATTGTGGCCGGTGGTATGAAAGTGGCTTTGATCACGACTGTAGGGGGTCTTATCGTGGCTATTATCCTTCAAATTATTTACAACTACATTCTTACAAAGATGGAAGGTATCCTTAACAAAATGGAAGACGCCTCTATCACTTTCCTTGATCAGGTAATTAAATATAACATTAAATACAAAAACTTGTAATAATTATGGCTGTAACTAAAATACACAGAACTTCCAGAATGGTTCTCATGATAGGGGTTGCAATTTCCCTTGTTGTGCTGGGCCTGTTCTATTTAGGAGGTCAGGCATCGGCACAAGATAAAGTGATTGCCGAGCTAAGTCAGCCTAAATATACTGATGCGATATTGTATTGGGCTTATTTTCTGCTGATTGTCACGGTAGTTGTTTTGATTGGATTTGCTGTGTCAGATTTTATAAGAGGATTGAAAGAGAATCCCAAGAAGGCATTAAGTGGATTTTTAGCTATACTGGCTTTGGCGGCATTATTAATATTCTCCTTTGTCATGGGAGATGGAACGCTGTTGAATATTCCAGGATATTCAGGTCCGGATAATACACCTCCAACCTTGAAATTGACCGATATGTGGCTTTACTCATGCTATTTTATGCTGATAGTAACGGTGTTGGCAATGATTGTAATGCCTATGTTGAAGGTGAAGAAAAAATGACATTATCGTAAGGCTTTTTGACCTGGCACAAGCATGCTTGTGCCAGGTCATAGCCTGAAAACGAACGAATTAATGTAACGATTCGTAACAAGAATCAATAAAAATGTTTTAATATGCCAAAATCAAGTAGAAAAGTTCCGTCACTCAACGCAAATTCAATGGCTGACATTACCTTTTTGCTGCTGACTTTTTTCATACTTGTTTCTAGTATGGATACGGATTCCGGTTTGGCTCGTCGCCTCCCGGCACCTCCACAGTCAGAAGAGCAAACATCGGTAGACGTACAGCGCAGGAATCTGCTGGTAGTACTGGTAAATGCCCAGAACGAAACGATGGTTCAGAACCAGCTTACCAGAGAGTGGTATTCCAATGAAAGAGAGTTGCGTGGAGAACAAGGTGGAAAAGTGGCTTTAAAAGATATGGTGAAAGAGTTCGTACTTAATACTTCAAATAGTCCGTCACTTCCGGAATTATCCGAAGAGGACTTCGGAGCGCCAATAGGTACGGTGCCTGTTACCTCTGCCCATGTGATCTCTATACAAAATGATGCTACTACCAGCTATAAGGCTTATATTGCAGTGCAGAATGAGGTGGTAAGAGCATATAATGAGTTGAGGGAAGAGGGAGCAAGGAAATATTTCAACATCTCTTATGATGAGCTGACGGAAGAACAAAAAGATCAAATTAACAAGCTCTATCCTCAACGTATTTCTGAGGCTGAGCCTAAAAACTATGGGGAGGGAAAATAATGGGAAAATTTAATAAATCAGGTAAAAGAGAAATGCCTGAGTTGAATTCATCGTCTATGCCCGACATTATTTTCGCTATTCTGTTCTTCTTTATGGTTACTACTACCATGCGTAGTGAAGAAGTGATGGTAAGAATAAAACTTCCTACAGCCTCTGAAGTACAGAAGCTTGAAAAGAAGTCGCTGGTGACTTATATCAATATCGGCCCACCACAGGATGTGAGATTGGGAACAGGTACTCAAATGCAGTTGAACGACAGGTTTGCACAGGTGGCAGATATACAGAATTATATTGCCCAGGAAAAGGCTAGTATGAATGAGGCCGACCAACCTTTAATGACTGTCTCAATTAAGGCTGATGAAGATACGCGCATGCAGTATATTACCGATGTAAAACAGGCATTGCGTCAGGCGTATGCATTAAAGATCAGTTATTCAGCCCGAAAGGGAGAGAACTGATACAGTGCTGAACTAATGTAAATTAAAAAACCGGATCACTCTCAAATGGTCCGGTTTTTTACATATTAGCCTGTAATTGAGGCTCTTTTTTATTTACTTTTATTGAAATTTCGTGTGCGTTTTGTTATTTTCTATTCCTTGCGAACGACAATGTTTTCTGACACGTTAAGGATTACCTGATTTCACCCATTCCATCACATTGGCGGGCGCCCGTTTTGCCATAAGCTCACGCTTCATGAAGTCCATATAGGGCATTACGTGATGATAAAACTGATAGTACCCCTCGCACAGATAATTTAACCCGTCATTACCATATCTGTCTTTAACAAAACGGTTCTTTGGGCATTCGCCGTAGCAAGCAAACAGAACATCACATTCTCGGCATTGCTGAGGCAGTTTATCAAATTTATTGTTACCGAATTCAAGCTGTTCCTGTGAATACATCATTGCTGTAAGAGGTTTGGAGTAGATGTTTCCAAGGCGGTATTCGGGAAATACAAAATGGTCACACGAGTAAACATCGCCGTTAAACTCTATTACCCCGGCATGGCCACACGTTTTTGCCATAGTGCAAACACCTGGTTGTTCACCAACCCAGTTGGCCAGCGTTGAGTCAAATATCTGTATGAACACTTCTCCTACATCCTGCTTAACCCATTCATCGAATATTGCACATAGGAAGTTTCCCCATTGCCTGGCTGTCACTGAAAAGGTCGCCAGCTCTACTTCACTATCAGTATCTTTTGCAGTAGCTAGTTTCAGGGGTGAACTGTTCTTGTGCAGACGTTCAACAATGGGGGTAAACTGTACGAAACGGCAACCTGTATCTTTGAAAAAACGGTAGAAATCGAGAGGATAATCTGCATTGTAATCATTCACTACTGCCATACAATTGAATTCTACACCGTGTTTATTCAGTAGTTCAATACCCTTCATTACACGGTGAAAAGATGGCCTGCCCATCTTGTCACGGCGATATTCATCGTGAAACTCTTGTGGCCCATCGATTGAAATACCCACAAGAAAATTATTTTCCTTGAAGAAAGTACACCACTCATCGTTGAGAAGGGTGCCGTTTGTCTGTATTGAGTTATCTATATGTCTCCCCCGGGCATACTTCTTCTGTAGTTCCAAAGCTTTTTTATAGAAAGAGACCGGACGCATTAGCGTTTCACCTCCGTGCCAGGTGAACATAACCTGTGGCATGGTCTGGGAGTCGAGGTATTGCTCTATGAATTTTTCAAGGAGCTCTTCACTCATCACCTGATTCTTATTTCCATATAGAATTGCCTTCTCCAGATAGTAACAGTAATTGCAATCGAGATTGCATTTCGAGCCTACCGGCTTTAACATTACATACATTGGCCTGGCAAATGGGGCATATGTTGGCATATTGTGGGTTTATAGAATTTATTTGTACCGCAAATATAAACAAAACATGCAATTATCCGGTTCAATGACTGGTAAGATTCAAAAAAACACTATGAGGAGCATAGAATAATTTTTTCTATTTTTGAGAAGAATGGGTTAAATAAAAAATGGGTAAGCTTACTATATCGCGCCGCTACAACCAAATACCCTTGCTTCGGTCAAGACCTGGGGGATTCATTGGGAGCTGGCCGTATAGGACTTACCCAAGTGCAAAGATACGGTTTTTTTTTAAGTTACAAAATGGTTAAATTGATTTTTACTATTCATGCACTTTTTTTATCTTTGTAAATATTTGCACTATTAAAGCATTGTACTATTAACGCAACTTTAACTTTTTTAGAGAAAAATCATATCAAATACAATTTAATTATGAATATCGCTGACCGGTTTATTAAATACGCACGTATCGATACTCAATCGGATGAGGAAAACATGCAAACTCCGAGTACCAGGAAACAGTTCAATCTGGCAAAGGAGGTAGAAAAGGAAGCATTGGAGATGGGATTGACAGATGTAAGCCTCGATAATAACTGTTACCTGATGGCTACATTACCGACTAATACAAAGAAAAAGGTCCCTGTTATAGGATTTATTGCACATTTTGATACAAGCCCTGATATGAGCGGTGAAAATGTGAATCCGCGCATCGTAAAAGCATATGATGGAAAAGATATTGTGTTAAATAAGGAACAATCTGTGGTTTTATCACCGTCTGACTTTCCTGAATTATTGCGTCATGTGGGTGAAGATATTATTGTAACAGATGGGAATACACTTTTGGGAGCTGATGATAAAGCCGGTATAGCCGAAATTATGAACGCTATGCAATACCTTACTGATCATCCCGAGATTGAACATGGAAAAATACGTATAGGTTTTACTCCTGACGAAGAGATCGGTAGAGGGGCAGACAAGTTTGATGTTGAAAAATTCGGTGCCGAATGGGCTTATACAATGGACGGAAGTGAAGTGGGGGAGCTGGAATATGAAAATTTTAATGCAGCCTCGGCTAAGATAGTTATACATGGTAGAAACGTTCATCCAGGTTATGCGAAAAACAAAATGATTAACGCACTTAACATAGCCAACAAGTTGATTAATCTGCTCCCGCATAACGAACGTCCTGAGTCGACAGAAGGATATGAAGGATTTTTCCATCTTATTTCTTTGACCGGGACAGTGGAAGATGCCAAAATGTCGTTTATTATTCGTGACCATGACAGGAAAAAATTTGAGGAACGCAAGTCGCTGATGATAAATGCTGTTGAGATGTTGAACCAGATATATGATGGACGCATCACAATAGAGATGAAAGATCAGTACTATAATATGCGTGAAAAAATTGAACCTGTAAAACATGTCATAGATTACGCTTACAGAGCCATGGAAGAGGTGGGTGTAAAGCCAAATATAAAACCAATTCGTGGTGGGACTGATGGAGCACGTTTGTCGTTCATGGGTTTACCCTGTCCTAATATTTTTGCTGGAGGAATGAATTTCCATGGGAAATATGAATTCCTTCCAATTCCTTCAATGGAGAAAGCCTCAGAAGTGATTGTAAAAATCGCAGAACTTGTAGCAAAAGATTATTAATATAATTAAAATATTGACTAATAATATGAAAAGGACTCCTTTTACAGATATGCATATTGCACTTGGTGCAAAGATGCACGAATTCGCCGGGTATAACATGCCTATTGAATATTCAGGTATCATTGATGAGCATCAGACAGTAGTGAATGGTGTTGGTGTTTTTGATGTGTCGCATATGGGTGAGTTTTGGGTGAAAGGCCCAAAAGCCTTAGAGTTTTTGCAGAAAGTGTGTAGTAACGATGCATCTGCCCTTAGGATCGGAAAGGCTCAGTACACCTGTTTCGTAAATGGAAATGGAGGCATTGTTGATGACTTTATTGTTTATCATTACGAACTTGAGAAATACCTGCTGGTTGTAAATGCAGCCAATATTGAGAAAGATTGGGCTTGGTGTCAGAAACACAACACAATGGGTGCCGAACTTGAGAATGCATCAGGCCATATGGCGCAGCTGGCAGTGCAGGGACCCAGGGCAATTAATACACTGCAGAAACTGACTAATGAGGATCTGGCTGCAATACCTAATTATGCCTTTGTTAACGGTACATTTGCAGGTGTTGAGAACGTAATTATTTCAAATACAGGCTACACAGGTGCCGGTGGATTTGAACTCTATTTCTATCCGGAACAGGGTCAGATAATTTGGGATGCCATTTTTGATGCAGGTGAAGAGTTCGGTATCAAACCCATAGGCTTGGGTGCACGCGATACATTACGCCTCGAAATGGGATATTGTCTATATGGAAACGATCTTGACGACACAACAACACCGCTACAGGCAGGTTTGGGATGGATTACCAAATTTACTGACAACAAACCGTTTATTGGCAGAGAGGTGCTGGAAAAGGAGAAGTCTGAGGGAGTATCTCGTAAACTTTGTTGTTTTGAACTGGTTGATAAAGGAATTCCCCGCCACGGGTACGAGATTGTTAATGCCGGGGGAGAGGTTGTAGGGAATGTGACTTCTGGAACAATGTCACCAATGCTGAAAATTGGAATCGGTATGGGATATGTCAAGCCGGAATTGGCAAAAGCAGGTACTGATATCTATATAAAAGTTCGGAATAGAAATCTGAAGGCAACAGTGGTAAAACCGCCCTTCAGAAAATAGTAAGATTCAGTTTCAGACATAAATCATCTTTCGGGTCATTCCGCCATCAATGATGAAGTTTTGTCCCGTGATGAAGCTGTTTTCGGGATTCATAAGGAAGAGGACCATACGTGCAATATCCCAGGCATTGCCCACACGCCCCGAGGGATGTTGCAGGTGGTCTTCCCGGGATAACAGGGCTTGTTTGGCAACCGATTTTTTTTTGAGCGCTGAGACATCAATCCATCCCGGGCTGATTGAATTTACACGTACATTTGGTGCCAGGCTTACTGCCATGGCATGGGTGAGAGAGAAGATGCCGCCTTTGCTGGCTGAGTAAGATTCGGTGTTGGCTTCGGACTGAAATGCCCTTGTAGAGCACATATTAACGATAGCCCCCTTCGATTCTTCAAGATAAGGCGCAAGATACTTACTGCATAGAAACGTGCCGGTGAGGTTAGTGGCAATAGCCCTGTTCCACTCTTCAAGGGAAAGCTTATCCATTGGCTTGGAAACCTCATATACGGCATTGTTGACCAGTCCGTATGTGTTGCCAAACTTTTTTACTGCAGCCCTGATGGAGGACCTGATGCTCACCTCATTTGAAACATCGGTAATAAAGAAATCGCAGCGACGTTTGTTGAGGTGGGGACGAAGCTCTTCCATCGCTTCGCTGTCAATATCAAATATAGATACGGTATAGCCGTTTTTAAGCAGTTCCTGAGAAATAACTCTTCCGATGCCTTGTGCTCCTCCTGTGACTATAATATGTGGCAGTTTTGTCTGTTTCATGCCGCAAGTAAATAAATCAGCAACAACCGGACTTTAACTATAAATATTCTTTTTGCCGGCCAAAAGAGTATTTTTAAGTAGCGATACTATGGTCATTGGGCCTACACCTCCGGGAACGGGAGTTATGTATGAGCATTTAGGGGCAACCTCGTTAAAGGCAACATCACCGGTGAGCTTGAACCCTGATCTGGTTTTGTTGCTTGGTACGCGAGTTGTGCCTACATCAATTACTACCACTCCCTCTTTAACCATATCCCCTTTCAGAAATTCCGGTACTCCCAGAGCAGCAATAATGATGTCGGCCTGCAGGCAAATCTCTTTGATGTTAGGAGTGCGGCTGTGGCACACAGTTACTGTACAATCGCCAGGATAGCTTTTTTGCATCATCAGCATGGATACCGGTTTCCCGACAATATTGCTTCGTCCCAATACCACGCAGTGCTTTCCCCTTGTTTCTATATTGTATCTTCTCAGCAACTCAACTATTCCTGAGGGTGTTGCAGACAGAAAGCAGGGCATCCCCAGCGACATGCGTCCTACATTTACCGGATGAAAACCGTCTACATCTTTGCGATAATCAATTGCTTCGGTAATTTTAGTTTCCGAAATATGTTTTGGTAATGGCAGTTGCACGATAAAACCATCGATACCGGTATCGTTGTTCAGCCTGTCAACACATGCCAGAAGTTCTTCTTCGGTGACATCATCTTCGTATCGTATCAGGGTGGACTTGAATCCCACCTCTTCACACGACTTCACCTTGTTAGCCACGTAGGTTTCGCTGCCTCCGTCGTGCCCCACAAGTACCGCTGCCAGATGAGGAGTTTTACCTCCGGCCGCTTTGATAAGTGCTACCTCTTCGGCAATCTCTTTTTTTATTTGTGCCGCAACTGATTTTCCATCAATCAATTCCATAATTTGCTGTTTATTATCTTTTAGTATTAGGATGTCAGTTCTCAGCGTTCGGTTCTGAATTCTGAATTCCCGGTTTCAAGTTTTCAATTTTCTGAATTATGATTTTCAGTTTTATCTTCTGCGCATTTTCCTCATCGTCTGCCGTCCACCGCCCGATGTCATCATGCGCATCATCTTTCGGGTTTCATCGAACTGCTTGATAAGTTTATTTACCTCTTGAACGTTGGTGCCGCTCCCTTTGGCTATGCGGGCCCGACGGCTACCATTAAGTATTTCGGGGTTGCTGCGTTCCTGAGGTGTCATGGAACGGATAATAGCTTCAATACCCTTAAAGGCATCGTCATCAATATCCAGGTCTTTAATCTGTTTACCTACACCGGGAATCATTGATGCAAGGTCTTTAAGGTTACCCATTTTCTTTATCTGCTGAATCTGGGCAATGAAATCGTTAAAATCGAACTGGTTTTTGGCAATCTTTTTTTGAAGGCGACGAGCCTCCTCTTCATCGTACTGCTCCTGCGCTTTCTCGACAAGCGAAACAATGTCGCCCATCCCCAGGATACGATCAGCCATACGTTCGGGATGAAATACATCTATGGCATCAAGCTTCTCGCCGGTACCCACAAACTTAATAGGCTTGTCTACAACAGACCTGATTGAAAGAGCAGCCCCACCACGCGTATCACCGTCAAGTTTAGTAAGAACAACGCCGCTAAAGTCGAGCCGCTGGTTAAACTCTTTGGCTGTGTTCACGGCATCCTGCCCTGTCATGGCGTCCACCACAAAGAGAATTTCTTGAGGGTTGATTGCTTTTTTTATGGATTCTATCTCGTTCATCATCTGCTCATCAATAGCCAAACGGCCTGCGGTGTCGATGATGATAAGGTCTTTACCGTGCTGACGGGCATATTGAAGGGCATTTTGTGAAATTTTTACCGGATTCTTATTATCCTCTTCAGAATATACTGCCACTCCAATCTGTTCCCCCAGTACCTTAAGCTGTTCAATGGCAGCAGGACGGTAAACGTCACCAGCCACAAGCAACGGGCTTTTACCGCGTTTGCTTTTGAGCATGTTTGCCAGTTTGCCGGAGAAGGTGGTTTTACCCGATCCCTGCAACCCCGACATTAGAATTATTGCCGGGCTACCTTTTATATTAATATCAACAGCAGAGCTACCCATAAGGGTTGCCAGCTCATCATGAACAATCTTTACCATCATCTGCTCGGGCTTCACGGCGTTTAGTACGTCTTGCCCGAGTGCCTTCTGTTTAACGGTTTCAGTAAACTCCTTCGCTGTTTTATAGTTTACGTCTGCATCGAGCAAAGCACGGCGTACCTCCTTAAGGGTTTCGGCAACGTTTATTTCGGTAATCTTGCCCTGGCCTTTCAATATTTTAAACGACCTCTCGAGTCTTTCGCTTAAATTCTCAAACATAATTTTTAGTTTTAATTCACTTCACGGACACAATGTGCGCAAAAGCGGAGGTCAATCCGAAAAAAGGCACAGTGTGAAAACGATTCATTGTATGGATGATAATAAATGATTATAAGTGATGAAACATTTCACTATTTTGAATACAAAGATAATGAAAAAAGGTTTACCCTGAAAAAGTGAAAGTGTACATTTAAAATAACTATATTTGTTCCGGAATTATGACTTTCTCCCCTCAACGACAGAAGAGTGGCATCGGCCCCTTCTAATAATTGAGTGGACTGAATACTTTAACAAAAATGAATGTAAAAAAAGCAAACAAGCTGCAAAATTTTATTTATCTATCTATTACCGCGGCAATAGTGACGATAGTGTTGAAATTTTACGCCTACTATATAACCGGATCAATGGGTTTTTTGTCGGATTCGTTGGAATCATTCGTTAACCTGTTTGCGGCTATTTTTGCCCTGATTATGTTAAACCTGTCTCAGAAACCTGCCGACGATGGACACGATTACGGGCACAGTAAAGCAGAGTATTTTTCCAGTGCTGCCGAGGGAGCCTTAATTCTTGTTGCAGCCTTTAGCATTATATGGAGCGCCATCAACCGTATTATTAATCCAAGACCGCTGGAAAATATTAACACCGGGTTGCTGTTTTCTTTTTTGGCATCACTGGTTAATCTGTTGGTGGGGATCGTATTAATTAAAAATGGGAAAAAAAACAAATCATTGCTTCTTGAAGCTGATGGTAGACATCTTATGACCGATGTATGGACCTCGGTAGGGGTTATTCTGGGGATCATCGTGGTTAAATATACCGGGTGGCTCATTATCGACCCTGTAATTGCCATACTGGTAGCTATAAACATTATTTATACCGGATATATTCTGATCAGCCGTTCAGCCAGCGGTTTGATGGATGCGGCAATACCCGAGGATGATCTGAAGAAAGTAATCATCTATCTTGAATCATTGAAAGATAAACAGATTGAATACCATTCACTTCTGACACGGGCCGCAGGTCAACGAAAATTTATCTCAATGCATCTGTTGGTCCCGGGAGAATGGACTGTAAAAAAGGGGCACGATTGTGCCGATGATATTGAAGAGGCTATTGTTGAAATGTTTGACGAGCCGGTTACCGTTTCAACCCATATCGAACCTGTGGAAGATCCGGCCTCGTTAAAGGATATCGGCATCGATCGTCAGAAGCGCCACAAGGGCCAGCAAGTTACCCCGTAGTATCGGCATCTATAAACAGAATCCATGCAAGGGCCGGCTAATAAAATAAAAAACCCGGAAGTTATTTAATAACTTCCGGGTGCCTCCCGGCCAAGGCTGATTTCTTCAATTCCGTGGCTTTTATTATTCTGAAAAATGAATATAACAGAATGCTCGCAGCAATTTTTTTTACTTGCATTGCAAAGCAGAAAGCTTATCAAACTCAACAAATTATGCCGTTTGCTTATTGATGAATATGTTATGCAATTGCTGAACCCATGAGAAATGCAGCTGCAAGCGACACTATAGCATATAACTCCGGGAATACAGCCAGGATAAGAGTGTTGCTAAACGCATCGTGCCCCTGACCGATAGCAACCACACCGTTAGCACAAACCTGTCCCTGACGTATAGCAGAAAGTAGTCCTACGAATCCCAGAGCAAGCCCTGCAGCTAATGTTGCCATTGCCTGAATAAATGTGATGTCGGGAGTCAACACCCCGAAGATACTCTCAAACATGAAGTAGCCGGCAAAACCGTACAATCCTTGTGTACCGGGAAGAGCTGTTAATACTAGAAAATTACCAAATTTCCCGTCCACCTTTTTAGCTGCTCCAATGGCAGCATTTCCAACTATAGTAACCCCGTAGGCGCTTCCAATGCCAGAAAGGGCAATCATCACTGCTATACCTACATAGGCAATTAATAAATTTGTTTCCATTCAGTTGTTTTTTAATTTATATGTTGTTTTATTGATATTTTTAATTTTTAAAGGGGTTGTATTTTTTCCCGCCTCCTGTAAACTCAGAGTTGTTGTAAAATTCAACAAACGTAAGCCGCAAGGGATGTACAAATGCTCCGAGTGCGTTCATGAATATGGTTATGGCGTGTCCGATAACGAAGATAAGGACAGTTACTACCGGTCCTAAGATAGCTTTATCGGGACTCATTCCGGTAGCAAGGCTTGTGAATACACTTGCCAGAATGCCTCCCGACAGCCCCAGCGCGAAAAGGCGTACATAAGATAAAACATCTCCCAGCAATCCGGTGGCCATATTGTATGTATCCCATAAAGACAGCCCAATATTTACGAAAATATTCTTTCCGGGAGAGTTAAAGAATATAATAGGTATTGCAGATGACATCATAACAATATTATGTGCAGTACCACCCATTTGCAAAAAATTCGGGAACAGATAAGCTACGATTATACTCAGTAGTAGTGTAAACCAACCTATTGTAGATACAGCATAGGGAAAACCGAACTGTTTTATCCGGTTTATACATTTCATGACCATGCCAAACATAATCTGAATTATTCCTAGAACGAGTGAGAGAATAAACATTTGTGAATTGTCAAAAAAGATCTGATCTTTCATATTCCGGAAGAACGGAGCGTTGATATCATAAATGTTATAACCGAAAAAACCACCGGTAAGCAGGCCGCATACCATTGTGGAGGCACCCAGTATCTGTACAAGAGTCATGATGCCTTTAAGTGATTTTTCTATTTTGTCCTTTTTCAGAATTTTTATAAGTGTTCCCAAGATAAAGAGGAAAGCACCATAACCTATGTCACCCAGCGCCAATCCGAAAAAAATCATGTAAAACGGCGCAAAGAAAGGAGTCAGGTCCACCTCATTATACTTTGGCATCATATAGAGTTCGGCAATAGGCTCGAACATACGAGAAAATCTATTGTTTTTGAACTTAATTGGCACATCGTCTCCGGGCAATGGATCAGAAGTTTCAAAATATACACTTTCTTTGGCAAGGTAGCCGGTGATCTCTTTAACATTGTCTTCCGGAGCCCAGCCCTGCAGCAGTATTATTTTGTTGTCAGCCACAGGAGTGGAGCTTTGAACAGCCTTGGTAAATACAATTTTATCTTCAAGCTTCTTTATTGCACCCTTCACCGATGGCAGGTCGTCAGACATCTTTTCAAGTGCTTCATCCTGATGCCTGATCTTCTCCTTAATAGACTCTATCAGCTTGTTTAGCGATTCCAATGACACATCTGGCATCTTAACCTCTTCAATGTTAAGTAGTTCTGCCATATTATTATTTTTTGTCACCGTAACAAAATAGGTCCTTGAAGACTCTTTATTTATGACAACTGCATCGTAAAGTGTTTCCCACTCCTTATCATATTGATTGTCCGGAGCAATGAAGAAGTTGATCCGGTATCCGGCTCTCTCAAGTTTTTTAATATTTTCCGGATCAAAGTTACCCCATGGTTTCAGTAAGTTGCTCTCTTTTATACTGACCTGGAGCTGCTGGTTGAGTGACGACTTGAAGTTCTCTATCTTCTCTATCTCTTCAGGGATTCGTTGGCCGAGTTCGATATCCGGCTCATTGAAAGAATCTTCATTGTTATTATCTCTATATCTTTTCAGAGTCTTTACTGCTCCTTCAAGTTGTTTTAATTTAGAAGTGTATGGATAGAGTTCTTCTTCGTCAAGTTCAGTCCGGTCCTGTTCTACAATATGGATCATTCCCAAATTGCGCAGTTCTATTAGGAACTGTTCATAATCTTTATGGAAAGCCAAAAAGATAAATTTTTTCATTTTTGCTACCATATTTCTTCTCCTTTCTCCCTTTTTCTTTCCTGTTGAGAACGCATAATCTTTTGTGATGATTTGGAGAGATTCTCCTCATCTTCAAGGTAACGTTTGATTTTCAAAATCGCTTCCTGATATCCCGGTATCTGTACCTTCTCGAATAGGTTCACTTTTTGGGTTGTTTTCTTCCTTGCATGTTCAAGGCGATTGAGCCTGATTTCATGAAAATCGCGGCGAATAGCTGTCTCGGCAAGCTCTTCAAGAGTTTTCACCCCGTCGAGAAACCATTTCGGGCGGCTGAACAGGCTGAACTGTTTGATTTCGAAATCAACACTGTCAAGCATGGGAATCAGCACTCCCGCAATTTTCCTCTTCGAAAGATGCACATCTTTAACACTTATCAGGCTGGGATCGAATTCAATCCACATTCCCATCATCTTCTTGTATGAAATCACCTTTGCCTCAAGATCTTTTTCAAGCAATTTGATTTCATCTTTGGCTCTTTTTACCTCCGTCCGAAGTGCTGTCTCCTTATTCTGCAAGGTGGGAAGTGCCCTCTCACGTACAGTCAGTTGTTTTTCAAGCAGCTGACGGGAAGTTTTATTATATTGAAATTTAATAGCCATTTTTTATTTCCAATACTTATCCACTAACTCTTGTTTCATATTAACCTCGGTTGGTTTGAAGTATTTTGAAAGCAGCTCCCAAGTTTTATCAAGCATCTCCACCGTATTCAGATTTACGTTTATAGCAAGTATGTATTCTGAATAATCTTTCGCGAACGACAATGTCCGCTGATCATAATCGGTCAGATCGAAGCCGTTTTCCAGTTTGGTTTTAGCATTTGCAGCGTCGGCATAAAGTCTTACTGCTGCATTCATCAATTGCGGATGATCGTCCCTCGTTTTCTTGCCCTGTACAAGTTGTTTTAGTCGCGAGAGAGAGCGGAATGGATCAACAATAACCTTTCCCACATCGCTGTCGAGGCGCAGGAAGAGTTGTCCCTCAGTAATATATCCCGTATTATCAGGGACTGCGTGAGTAATATCACCTCCTGAAAGTGTGGTAACTGCAATAATGGTTATAGAGCCTCCTGAAGGGAACTGGGCCGCTTTCTCGTATATTTTGGCCAGGTCGGAGTATAGCGATCCGGGCATTGAATCCTTCGACGGGATCTGATCCATGCGGTTTGACACAATAGATAGAGCATCGGCATATGAGGTCATATCTGTAAGCAGCACCAGCACCTTCTCGTTTTTATCGACTGCGAAATATTCAGCTGCCGTCAATGCCATATCTGGTACCAGGAGCCGTTCTACAGCAGGGTCTTCGGTGGTGTTCATAAAAGAGATGATCCGGTTTAATGCACCAGCGTTACTGAATACATTCTTGAAGTAAAGGTAGTCATCGTTTGTCATCCCCATCCCCCCCAGAATAATCTTGTCGGTCTCTGCACGAAGGGCCACTGTAGCCATTACCTGGTTGAACGGTTGGTCAGGATCGGCAAAGAAAGGTATCTTCTGTCCCGATACAAGCGTATTGTTCAGGTCTATACCTGAAATTCCCGTTGCTATAAGCTCCGAAGGTTGTTTCCTTCTTACAGGGTTAACAGAAGGGCCACCGATGGGACGCTCTTCACCTTCGGGTACCGGGCCGCCGTCTATGGGATCACCGTAAGCATTGAAAAAACGGCCTGCAAGTTGATCGCTTACCTTAAGAGAGGGTGATTTTCCCATGAAAATCACTTCGGCATTGGTTGATATACCTTCGGTACCCCCAAAAATCTGCAGAGTAACCTCGTCGCCCATTATTTTTACTACCTGTGCCAGTCGCCCTTCCACTGTAGCCAGTTCATCATAACCTACATTGGTTGCTCTCACAGAGCAGGTGGCTTTCGTGATTTGGGTAATTTGCGTATATATTTTCTGAAATGCTTTTGCCATAACTTCAATCTATTTTTTGATAAGCCAATTGGTTCAGCTTGCTGTAGTATTTATTAAACCTCTCTGATTTGAATTCTGAGTAATTCATCTGTCTGCCGGTATTTATCACCTTCTTGAAAAAATCAGCCACATCGTTGAAGTTGTCAAATTCGAAATCGGTGCGACAGATATCGATTACCAGGTCAAGAATATATTTCTGACGTTCTATTGGTGTAACTGCATCAATATCATCAAATGCATCTTGCTGCAATATGATGAAATCTATCAATTCAGATTTCCAGAATGTAATATGATACTCTACCGGCACGCCGTCATCTCCCAGAATATTTATCTGTTCGGCAATCTCCTTTCCACGAAGGAGGCGGGTCTTTGCCTCATTTACTTTTTCTGTCCAGTCGGTTGATATATGCTCAGAAATATACTCTTCAAACTCAGGATATTCAATATATTTCGAATATGATTCTATAGGGTTGATAGCAGGATACCTTTTTTTATCGGCACGATCCTGTTCAAGTGCGTAATAACAACGGGCAACCTTTTTTGTGTTTTCGGTCACCGGCTCTTTGAGGTTACCCCCAGCGGGTGATACTGTACCGATAAAGGTAATTGATCCCTCCTTGTCATTATTCAGGATCACGTGCCCTGCCCGGCCATAGAAATTGGATATAATAGCTGAGAGGTCCATAGGAAAGGCATCGGGGCCCGGTAGCTCTTCCAGCCGGTTACTCATCTCACGCAACGCTTGTGCCCAACGTGAAGTAGAGTCCGCCATCAGAAGTACTTTCAAGCCCATTGAACGGTAATATTCACCAATTGTCATAGCTGTATAGACCGAAGCTTCACGTGCCGCCACAGGCATGTTTGAAGTGTTTGCTATTATGATTGTACGCTCCATAAGCTTGCGCCCGGTGTGCGGATCAACAAGTTCGGGAAATTCAGTAAAGATCTCCACAACCTCGTTTGCACGTTCACCACATGCGGCTATGATTACTATATCGGCCTCTGCCTGTTTTGAGATGGCGTGCTGAAGCACAGTTTTTCCGGTGCCGAAAGCCCCTGGAATAAATCCCGTTCCACCTTCCACTATCGGATTCAGGGTATCTATGGAGCGAACACCCGTTTCTAGCAACCTGTATGGCCTTGGTTTCTCTTTATAAGCTGTGAGGGGTATTTTTACGGGCCATCGCTGAATCATATTCAGCTCCGTTTCATTGCCGTTTTGGTCTTCCACCACTGCTACTGTTTTATAGATATTGTAATCTCCTTCCTTCGCAATGCTTTTAATGATGTACTCATCTTTCATCTTAAAGGGAACCATAATCTTATGAGGTTGATAGTTCTCGTCCACCTCACCCAGCCAGGATCCCGCGGTTACCTTTTCCCCCGGTTTGGCAATAGGTTTAAAATGCCATAGCTTCTCTTCATCGAGTGGGAATGTGTACTCACCGCGTTTCAGGAAAACACCATCCATTTTATCAAGATCGTTCTCCAACCCGTCGAGGTTCCGCTCAAGGAGCCCGGGTCCCAGTACTACCTCAAGCATATGGCCCTGAAATTCCACTTCTGCTCCTACAGTAAGTCCACGTGTGCTTTCGAAAACCTGAATGTAGGCATTCTTTCCGATTACCTTGATAACTTCCGACATCAATCTGGTCCCATCCAGATCGATGTAAGCGATCTCATTTTGAGCAACAGGCCCATCCGCATCAACGATGACTAGATTGGATATGATCCCTTTAACTATTCCTTTTGTCAACATATATGTTTTTTTAATTTGTATCGGTATTAAAATTCTTCCGGTAGGTTTGTCTGATTCTTCAGATTGGAAATAATTTCCCGAAATACACGTTCACCTTCTTTCGCGTTTAGCTTCACCCAACGTTCAAGGATTTGAAGTTTACATAGATAGGCGAATATGTATTCGATGTTGAAGTAGTCGAAAACGGTGTTCTCTTCAAGCCAGTTCCATCTGAACCTATCGGCCTTTCGCTCACGTTCATAAATATCCGATTCCTCTGATATGCGCTGTATAGTATCGAAATATTCCAGTTCACGACTAAGCCCGAAATCGCGTATGTTGGCATTATCTTTAATTATTTTTGCGATTTTATTACTTCCAACTATCACTTTTGTGATATCTATACCATATTTTTTTGCATAGATTGCCGCGAGTATATTCCCGATATTCAGGTTGAGTTCGAACCATTCAGAAATCAGGCTGTTTTTAACTTCTATCCCATAGTCCATAAACAGGGAGGTGAGCAAATCTTCCCACAACCTTCCTCCTTGGGGCTGCCCTTCCTCACTTAACCATATCCGGATAAATTTTTCGAAATAGGGCGGTATTTTTTTATTTGTGACAGGAAGATCTTCTTTTACTCTTTCTAATGTTTCCAGTATATCTTCACGCGATAATTTTCCTGCAGGGTTCAGATCTGAATCTTTTTTTTTCAACAGTGTGAACAGATTCTCATTATCTGTCTTCAGGAAATATTTGCTCAATAGCTTCTGATCTGCCTGTTTTAATTCTGTGTCGAGCATTGATCTGAATTCTTCCACAGTGAAGGGAAGCTTCATGCTGTCGAAAGTGAAATCTGGCAGTCCGGATATAAAGTAGTAATATTGATTTTTAAAAAGCATATGCAAAATCAAACCGGTAATGGGGAGATAAAAATCTCCTGTGTTAAAATAGAAGTTTTTGAATCTGAGGACGCAAGAACTCTCTGAAATATTCGATAAACTCCTCTTCTCCGAATTTTACTTTGTAGGAACCATCTTCAGGAGATAGTGTGAATCCTGTTTTAATACCACTCACTGTCTCAATCTTTAATCCTTTATCCAGGAGATTTTTGGCATTGGAGGCGATGTACGACTCAAGCTCCTTAGGATTTTTAACCCCAATAGTTAAGGTTTCATCCTTAGACCAGTTCTGTATCAGCTCCACTATCAGTTTCTGCATAAAGGTTTTGTCCTCAACGGCAGCCTTCACATTCATCGAGGCCAGCTTGTCAGTTACGATGTTGGTAATCTCCGTTTTGAGTGCCTCGGAAGACTGAGCTGCGAACAGTTTTAGTTCCGCTTCGGTATGGCTTTTTAATTCTGCACTTTTCTTTTGGGCTGCAGCAATAATTTCAGCCGCCTCAGTTTTTGCTTCATCCAATATTTGCTGCTTTAAAGCTGTGGCTTCCGTAACTATTCTGTCGGCTTCTTCTTTGCCTTTCTCCACACCCTCGGAGTACAATTTTGAGGTAAGTTCCTGAATCTTATCCATATAGTAATATAATGATTTTATTTTTTTGAGCCCGGGAAGTCGATATTCCAACCTGTCGGATATGGATTACCGGCACAATGCTGAAAATGCAAAGTGAACCCACAAATTTACAAAAAATAATGCAGAATTGTAATTTAATCAAATCAAAAATACCTGAATCGTACATTTATAAGTTTCAGGCTGCATTATTTTCGGATGAATTGTCGTTTTCACCATCTCTTTTTATTTGGCACTGTTTTTGCTTTTAATAGAACTATGGACAGGAAAATCTTCAGGCTTGCCATTCCAAATATTATTACCAACATTACCGTTCCATTACTGGGGATGATTGATATTGCCATTGCAGGCAGGCTTGGCTCCGCAGTGTATATTGGTGCCATAGCCCTTGGTGCAAATATTTTTAACATGATTTACTGGAACTTTGGGTTTCTGAGGATGAGTTCAAGCGGTTTCGCCGCGCAGGCATACGGAGCAAGGGATCTATCGGAAGTTATGAACGTATTTATCCGTTCTCTGGCCATAGGGCTGGGAGTTGGCCTTATCATTGTTTTATTGCAATATCCCATTGGTGAGCTGGTTATTACTTTTATAAAGTCGGGCCCTGAGTCAGCAGAGCACGTGAAGAGCTATTTTCGTATTGTGGTGTGGGGAGCGCCGGCAGTGTTGGGGATGTATGCCTTTAAGGGGTGGTTCATTGGTATGCAGAATGCAAGAATTCCCATGGTCATCGCCATCCTTAATAATCTGCTCAACATTTTGTTAAGCATGGTTTTTGTTTTTGGTTTCGGGATGAAGATCGAAGGAATTGCGTTAGGTACAGTGTTATCGCAACTAATTTCGCTACTGGCAGCAGCAGGCCTTTGGTGGAAGTATTACAGACGCCTTGTGGAATATGTCAGGAAGGAGACTGTTTGGGACAGGCAGGCTATTCGTCAATACTTCAGGGTAAACAGTGATATTTTTGTACGTACTTTTTTGTTGACTTTAGTTACCACTTTTTTCACCTTTGCCTCTTCGGGGATGGGAGAGGCCATATTGGCAGTCAATGCCCTTCTGATGCAGTTTTTCATGCTCTTTTCCTATTTTATGGATGGTTTTGCCTATGCCGGTGAGGCCCTGACCGGTCGGTTTATCGGTTCTAAAAACCGGGAATACCTTCAGTGGATGATCCGTAGGATATTTTTCTGGGGGACTGTGGTGAGCCTTGTTGCCGTAATAGTTTATCTGATCTTTCCTTCTCAGATACTGCATATCATGACCAACGACCTTTATATTATTGAGCGAACCAAAGATTTCATGTTTTGGACATTGCTTATCCCCGTTGCCGGCTTTGCTGCTTTTCTGTGGGACGGTATTTTTATCGGTGCTACGGCTTCCGCACAGATGCGTAATGCCATGATACTCTCTTCTGCGCTTTTTTTTGCCTGCTATTTTATTATGTCCCCACTGTGGGGCAATAATGGACTCTGGCTTTCTTTTATCCTCTACCTGCTGGTAAGAGGTGTTATGCAAACCATCTGGTCGCGGAAAGCTTTGTCTTTTTAATGCGATAGCTTGTTCTTAAAAAACCTTAAAATAGAAAATGATTATTTATAATAGCCTGAATATTAATGCCTATTTCAGCTAGCTTCTGCATTATCTGTTATCATTAACATCCTACTCCAGGTATCTACCTATTTTGCCACTGATCTGAAGCAGTGAGATCTCATAAAGCTTTGTGTTGTATTGCGCTGTTAAGAGTCGCTGTTCTGCTTCTAGCAGGCTATTTTGAGCCTCACGCAGTTCCAGCCCGGAGAGATCTCCGATCTTATACCGTTCCATGGCTATCTCGTAATTCAGTTCTGCATTTTCAAGGCTTTCGGACTCCAGCTTTGCCAACTCAATATTGTTCTGGTAAGCCATCCACATATTAGCAAAATCGCTTTGTATTGCAAGTTTACTTCTATCTATTTCCAGTTCCCTGTTTTGAATGGATATTTTTGCATTCTTCTGTTCTCTTCTGCGGTTGAATCCATCGAAGAGTGTGTATCCTAACGTAAGCCCGGCTGAAGGGCCCCAGTTGCGCTGCCTGTCAATAGACCCAGTGTTGTAGTTGTAATTGGTGAACCCGTATCCGGTATTCAAACGGAGATAGGGATAGTTCCTGCTTTGCAGTTTTTTTAGTTCAAGCTCGCTCAATGTTTTGTTCTTTTGTGTGAGTAGTAGCAGAGTGTTTTGCTGTAATGAAGCATCAAGAAGCTCATCCTGCGACAACATTGTATCGAAAAGGATGGTGGTATCTTCTGCCATGAAATTCCTGTTTACATCCACTCCCATCAGCTCGTTGAGCCTTATACGGGATCTGTTCAGTATCTCGTATTGCTGTATAAGCTGAGAGCTGTCGGCATTAAAATAGACGCGGGCCTGTTGAAGGTCGAGGCGCGATAATGACCCAACCTGATAACGTGCCTCCACGATGCGTAATCGCTCCCTTGAAAGCGCTACGGCATATTGGAGATTACCTAGGCGGATCTGCTGTTGTACATAGTTGTAGTATTCAGCTGTTAAATTGGCTATGAGGTTCTCTAAAGACAGGCGGGTATTCAGTTCACCTACTGTCTGCAACTCCTGTAGCCGCTTATAGTTTGTTTGCACGCGGAAGCCCTCAAATAGAGTCCAGCTCAGATTAACCGATGCATCAAGAGCCTGTGTGCCGGAGTTGCGGGTTTTTACAATATCTCCGCCTCCAGAGGGTGACTGATTGGTGTTGCTGCTACGCATGCTATACCCCGAATTAAGGTTTACATCCGGTAAGAAGCCGGCATTCCCCGGAGTGACATTGTTATCAGAGATCATTTCTTCATTGCGTGCTATCCGCAGGTCGTAATTATTCTCAATCCCAATCCTCAGGCATTCCTGCAGGTTTATCACACTTTGCGGTGATGTGATGAAAGGAATAAAGAAAAACAGTAACGACAGCACCTCTTTTATCTTCTTACTCATGTTGCAGTTTCTCATTATTTTTCTTCTTTTCTTTTGCTTTCCTGTCGGTGGAGAGATACATATACATTGCAGGTATGAGGTACAGGGTGAGCAGCGTGGAGATAAGCAGCCCGCCTACAACTACTGTCCCCATCGCGATCCTGCCGTTCGCTCCCTCGCCTGTGGCGAACATAAGTGGAAGCAGACCGAGAACGGTTGAGATGCTCGTCATAAGTATCGGGCGAAACCTCTGTACTGAAGCCTCCACGATTGCCTGGCTCTTGTCAAGGCCGGCAGCCTGGCGCTGGTTAGCAAACTCAACAATGAGGATACCGTTCTTGGTAACCAGGCCAATAAGCATTATCAACCCTATCTGGCTGTAGATATTCATTGTCACCCCGGTTATCCACATGAACAACAGTGCACCGAAAAGTGCCAGCGGAACAGTAAACATTATGACAAACGGGTCTTTGAAGCTCTCAAACTGAGCCGCCATCACGAGGAAGATCAGCAATAGAGCCAGCCCGAAAGCAAAGAGAAGGCTCGATGAACTCTCCCGGAAATTTCTCGACTCCCCCTCAAGGGCTGTCCTGAATGAATCGTCAAGCACTTCAGTTGCTATCCTGTCCATCTCTTCCAGTCCCTCCCCCAATGAATATCCGGGTGCAAGCCCTGCTGATATCGTTGCGGAGTTAAACCGGTTATACCTGTATAGCTGAGGGGGGGCGACCGACTCTTGGAGTTTGACAAGGTTATCCATCTGGATCATCCGCCTGTCTGAATTTTTGATATAGATGGTTTTCAGGTCTACAGGTTTATTTCTCTGCTGACGGTTTATCTCTCCAAGAATCTGGTACTGTTTGCCGTTCATGTAAAAATAACCCATTCGTTGCCCGCTTAGAGCGTATTGCAAAGTCTGGCCGATGTCGCGGGTACTTACTCCCAGCATGGCTGCTTTATCTCGGTCTATCAGTATGCGTGTTTCGGGTTTGGTGAACTTCAAATCCACATCGGCCATCTGGAAGTAGGAGCTTGCATTTACCTTTTCCATGAAAAGGGGGATGAACTCCTGCAGCTTCTCAATATTGGGAGCTTGCAGCACATACTGGATGGGCATTCCGGCACGCCGCCCTCCAAAAGTAGACTGTTGCTGTACGAAGGCACGGGCAGCCGTTTCATTCCTTACGGCACGGGAAAGAGCATCGGCAATCTCCATCTGACTTCGTTCACGCTTATCCATATCAGGCAATACCAGCCGGACCATTCCGAACCCGCTTCGGGTCATGGTTATATTTGATTCTCTTTCTGGCGCGATAGAATCGGAAATATATGAGATCCGGTCGGTGTAGTCCCGTACAAATTCATAGGTTGCACCTTCAGGGGCGGAACTTCTGATTATCACCTGCGAACGATCCTCAAGTGGAGCCATCTCGGCCGGTATGATTCCCTGGAAGAGAACAATGAGTATTGCCGAAATAATAACTACCGGCAAGACGAGCCATTTTTTGTTTAGAAACAGATTCAGGGAGTTATTGTATATACTGTTCATCCCCTTGAAAAAAAGCTCTGACTTTTGATAGAGTTTCGATGGCTTTCGTTTCCTCTTTAACATTTTTGATGAGAGCATGGGGACGAAAGACAAAGCTACAAATGAAGAGATGATAACGGCACCTGAAATAACAATGCTGAATTCCCTGAATAATCTTCCTGTCAGCCCTTCAAGAAAAACAATAGGAAAGAAGATAGCCACCAGCGTTACTGTTGTAGATACCACTGCAAAGAATATCTCTTTGGACCCTGTGATGGATGCCTGCCCGGGGTCCATCCCATTCTCAACCTTCTGATAGATATTCTCAGTTACTACTATGGCGTCGTCAACCACCAGACCGACTGCCAGTACTACCGCCAGCATCGACAATACATTGATTGAGAATCCCGCCAGATACATCACGAAGAATATACCGATAAGTGATATAGGTATTACCAGTGCCGGGATAAGGGTGACACGCCAGTTACGAAGGAAGACGAATATGATGAAAACCACCAGGATAAAAGCAATGATTACAGTTACTTGCACCTCCTCGATGGATGCCCTGATAAATTTAGTGTTGTCGAAAGCTACATCCAGAACCACATCCTCAGGGAGATCTTTTTTCATCTGGTCCATGCGTAATCTCACCTGATCGGCAATACTTATATGGTTGGCCCCCGGCTGGGGTATTATAACGCAGCTCACCATGGGAACGCCGTTCCTGCGAAGGATATTTTGACGGTTGGCTGCATCCAGCTCGGCATACCCTACATCCCTGAAGCGTACTATCCGGAAATTATCTTCTATCAGAATTAAATTGTTAAAATCTTCCGGCGTCTGCATCAATCCCATTGTGCGGATCGACTGTTCTATGTGGTCTCCTTCTATACTGCCTGCAGGAAGTTCAATATTCTCCCTGTCAAGGGCATTTTTTATGTCCATGGGAGTGATATTGTATGCTGCCATTTTTATGGGATCAAGCCACAAGCGCATGGCGTATCTGTATTCTCCCCAAATCTCAACTGCACTTACGTTGGAGATGGTTTGCAGACGCTCCTTGACGGTAAGGTCGGCGATCTCAGAGAGCTCAAGCATAGAACGGACCGGGCTCTGCACTGTAATCTGCATGATTGGGTCAGAATCGGCATCAGCTTTCGAAACTGTGGGAGGATCGGCATCTCGCGGCAGGTAGCGCTGTGCTATGGAAACTTTGTCTCTCACGTCGTTCGCTGCTGTTTCCATATCTACGCTTAACTCGAACTCCACTGTTATCCGGCAGCTTCCCTGGCTGCTCCGGCTTATAAGGGAACGGATCCCGGGAATTCCGTTGATGTGCTGTTCGAGTGGTTCAGTGATCTGATTCTCTATCACATCGGCATTGGCTCCGGGGTAGGAAACATGAACGGTGATGATTGGGTTATCAACGTTCGGGTACTCGCGTACAGCCAGGCCGGTGTAACCAATGAGCCCGAAAATAATGATGATAAGGATCATCACTGTGGCAAGTACCGGGCGTTTTATGCTTAATTCTGATAGATTCATCTCTTTTATTCGGCAGTGTTTTCAACCATTGCATCTATTCTGACAGGCATTCCGCTTCTCAGCTGCATCACACCTGTGGTCAGCAGTGTGTCCCCGATTGACAAGCCGTCAATGATTTCCACTGAGGATGATGTGCGCAAACCTGTTACAACTTCAACCTCTTTCGCTTTGCCATTATCATATATATAAGCAATATCACGTCCCATCTCCTTGATGCTGGAGATGCTTGGGATTACGATGGCATTATCTATCTGGTCAAGCTGAATTTGAATGCTTGCAGACTGTCCCGGCTTAATTTTCCCGCCGGAATTTGTATAACGGGCACGAGCAAACAGGCTGAGCGTCTGCATATCTAAACGCGACTCAATAGCGTAAACAGTTGCTTTGTATACCTCTAGGTTATTTTCAACCCTAAAAGCTATTTCTGTACCGGGCTTTATAAGATTCACAAAATTCTGGGTGAGTGAAAATTCTATTTTAAGAGGTGATATCTTTGTTAATGTGGCTATCACTACTGAGGGGGAGGCGTATGCACCTTCGCTGACTTGCCTTAGCCCGATAACACCACTGAAAGGGGCACGCAGTTCAGTTTGGCGGATACGTGCTTTTACAAGTTCAATGTCGGCCATGAGTGTTTCGAGCTGTGTGGTAACTGCCTGATAAGTCTCCTGGCTGATAGCATCTTTTTCCAGCAGTGTCTGCTGACGGAATACTCTGTCCCTGGCAAGCGGCAGTTGAGTCTCCAGTTTTTTGAGTTCGGCCTGTAAAGGTTCGTCGTTCACTTTCGCCAGCAAGGATCCTTTTTCCACAAAAGAACCTTCTAGAAAGTAGATGCCGGTTATTTTTCCTGACGACTCGAAAGTGAGATCTACCTCTTCATCAGGGAGCAGGACGCCGGTTACTCGAAACATGTTGTTCAATGACTGAGGCTTCAACACTGTTGCATTTACCACCAGGCCAGATCTGTCGGCATTGCTCATTGTTTGTCTTGAATTCTGAGAAGGATTTTCGGAAGCAAGCAGTTTCCGGATTTTTGGATAAAGAGCCATTGCCAGAATCAATACAGCGATGGATATAAAGACAGCTATTTTGGTTTTTCTATTCATATCGATGTATAAAATTCCTCAAAAATACCCTTTAAAACCGATAAAAGGGAGTTGATGATGTCGATTTTAGTTTTTTTAGTTCATAAAATAGACATATCACTGAATTAAATCGATGAAACGGTTGGGAAACGAATTTTTCTAACTATTTTTGACATTTGTATAAATGAGCCTGTTCCGAAAGTTCTGAATATCAGAAATGATTATTTTATTGCATTCAATAATATTATCTATTTTGGTCCGCATCAATTAAAGAGACTTTTAGGAGAGGCTCATAAAATGAAAATTAAAATTGATCATGACAGAGTTAAATTTGAAAAAACTGTTTTTCGTGTTTGCGTGTATTATGAGCAGTGTTTTTATTACAGTAGCACAGGACTGGGCAAACCTGAATCGCTTCAGGGAGGAAAATGCAAAACTGGGACCCGCGAGAACCTGCGACGACCGGGTTGTATTTATGGGAAATTCAATCACTGAGGGGTGGATAAACCTGGTCCCGGAGTTTTTTGCCGATCGCTCCTATATCAACAGGGGAATAAGCGGCCAAACCACACCGCAGATGTTGATACGTTTCCGCCAGGATGTACTCAATCTATGGCCTAAGGTGGTGGTTATACTTGCAGGTACCAATGATATAGCGGGTAATACCGGGCCATCAACACTTGAAATGATAGAGGATAATATCCATTCTATGGCAGAGCTTGCAAAGGCACATGGTATACAGGTGGTGCTGTGTTCGGTTCTTCCCGCTTATGACTATCCGTGGCGTACCGGGCTGGAGCCTGCTCCCAGGATTGTGGAGTTGAACAAACGGCTAAATAAGTATGCCGGAACGCATGGAGTGGTATATTGCGATTTTTTCCAGGCTATGGCTGATGAACGCAATGGATTACCCGAAGAACTTTCCGGTGATGGCGTGCATCCTAATAAAGCGGGTTATACCATCATGGCGCCCATCGTTGAAAATGCTATCGCCCGCGCCCTACTTATGTGGAAAGAATTTAAATAGCACTTGTGAGCGGCCAAAAGACGCTCTCCGGCCCTATAAAAACTGCTGAATTATAAGGGTGAGTAATCACCCTTTTTTAGTCTCTTCGGCTTACATGCGTGCTTCTCTTTCTTTACCGTAGCTTCACATTTTTTACATATGAATCTTGCGTCCTCTTTAACTTTCAAATCTTTATCCTTACAGGCTGTTTTGCTCATAAAATATATTTGCATAAAAACAGCAGGCATAGAGTAATTGTTCAGTGGCATAGGTCGCTAAACAGCAATTCTTGCGTTTTTTTTACGGATCAATTAGAACATATTCTTTTGGTTCCCGTATGCCCGGAGCAGAAAAATATTGTCCCAGTTCGCCTTTTATTTTCACCTTTTTGTTTAGATTATCGGGATTTTCCTGCAAGTTCAATGCTTTCCTTAATGCTCCTGTTGGCAATTGCACCGGAATTATTTTATCTGTTTCCGTTTCATCTCTGTTATCTGCTAATGCAAGATTACTGGCTGAAGCATTTAATGTATCGGACGAAAAGGAACCCATGCTGCTGCCTGTAAATGACCCGACAATATATCCTTCTACCCACACACCTGTTTTGCCCTGATAGTTCTGCGCTTCAAATATGGTAAAGGGTGAATCTTTAGATCCCTTTATGACTGGAGGTGTTTCCGTTGTCCTGCCTGCTGTCACATTAACAGAAGGCCCTTCTGCCCAGTCTGTTATTGAACCAAGTGTGATAGCTGCAATTTTATCTGTGAAAAGGGTAACGTTGTAGTTGTATTTTGTCGACTTATCAAAAGAATTTATTTCCAATGCATCCGCCAGGGGATATTTATATACCTCTTCATTATCCCCGATGATAAACCAGAGTTCTTTGTCCGTAAGAGTAGCTTCAGGGAGCAGGATACCTTCGGCAACTGATCCATCAGAGTTCACTCTGAGTGAAATATTTCCGTAATCGGAAGTGGCTGAAAGTGTTCCGGCCGCCAGGTCAAAAGATGCATTTATCCCTACATTCGTGATTATTACCTTAAGGTTACTTAAGTTTGCCGATTCGTGGTGTAATATGTTAAGTCCAATTTTCGACAACTGGTGTGAGAACAATAATCCGACATTAGGGTTTTTTGAATTAAAACTCTTCGCGTTGTTAGAATACATAAGGTCGAGAGCCGCCTGATTTTCCTGATTGCTCAGATCAACCAAATATGTAAAGTCAATAATATCTTCACGGTAAGGGTAGTAGCTGATAAAATCAACATCTGACCCGTCGAATGGGAAAGTGATTCCATCCGATTCATTTGATGGTATAAACGTTGTAGTACCCGTTGTCACATATTTTACATTCAAGGCAGAAGCCGATGAACTAAGCGTCTGCCCCGATTTTATCATATAAAGGCCAATAGCATCTCCTGCCTCCCATGAGGAGTTGGAAGCACGTGTTTTTATTCCTTCAATCTCTGCATTCAATTGAATTTCCCTGCTTGCCCTGGTTTTGTCTATTTTATCACCTTCACACGAGAGTAGGATAAAACAGATAATAGGCACAAATAGTCTACTTGCTTTTTTCATAAGGCCAATTGATTTATTGTTAATTAATAGGATACTCTCTTTTAACAGCTCAATATTATATCAACAGTTCGGTAAAAAATTCCACAGTATAATATAATCAATTGAATATCAACGCAAAAGGTTCTGTGGGAGATTCCAATAACCTTTAATTCTGATTGGAGGTGTATAAATATACATTTACCGGAATATTGTTATATAATTAAGACTAAAAATTGCAATATATTAACTAAATGTTAATAAGCAAATTATTTAAGGAAAAATAATATAAAAATACTGCGAGTTGAGTAAATATATAACAATTCTAAATAATGTTTTGAAAACAGGCCTTCGATTTACAAATAATTACTATGCTTTTTTTTCTAATGTATACATATTGAGTGCCTTTGGATGTAAATCGAATAAGGGACTGTTTTTTGAAAATGGGTGGTTGTGAGAAATTAATTTAATTAAAGAAAATGTTGTATTCTTGAAATCAATGACATTATTAAATATTAGATAACCGGTAAGCTCCTGAACCCAATTCTATTACAAGGCCCGAATCGGTTTCATTCACTTTTCGTATACCATTACCTTCTGGCTGTATTATTATTATCTCTTGGGGAAGTCTGACAATGGCTGATGTATTGGCAGGAATGGTAATTTCCCAGCTAAAGGAGCTTCCCTCTTTCAGCCATTCACTTTTAATCTCTCCATACACCGATCTATAAGAAGCTTTTACATGGGAGAGCCCTTCAGGGAATTTTGGCTCCATCAGCAGTTTTTTGTACGCCACACTTCCCGGATAGTTTTTTATTCCGGCAAGATCTTCATAATACCAGATAAGCAGATCACCTAACAGCATCACATGATTTCCCGAATTCATGGCCGGATCGGCAGTGTCGCCGTTCCAGAGTTCCCATATAGTGGTTGCTCCTTTCTCTATCATATATCCCCAGCTGGGATAAGATGTGTTTGTGGCAATTTTGTAAGCAAGGTCCACATTACCGTGTTGGGTAAGGCCTCTCATCAAGTGCTGGATACCCAAAACACCGGTGCTGACATGGCTGTCGAAATCTAATTCCGTTTTCCGTACGATGTTTTCAAACAGACGCTTTTCATATCCTTCCGGGGCCAGTCCCAGCTGTAGTGATAAGATATTTGCTGTAACGGTATTGTTATCGTATCGGGCTGAATCCGTATTGAAATAGGCCGCATTATACGCATTCCTGATGTTTGCAGCCAATTCTTCATATGCTGGAATATCGTCCCGATGCCCGGTGATCTCTGCAAACTCAGTCATCAGGTTCAGCAGACTGTAATACATAGTAGTACTTAATACGGGACCTGCAGTTTTTCTTGCCGGATCCGCCGAATGGATCAGGTCCTGTCTCTCGGGCGGCATACACCAGTCGCCATATGTATCTTTTGTCAATATGCAATCCTGCATCGATACTTCCTGAATTCTTTCCAGATAGCGCTTCATGGAAGGGTAGTGTTTTTTTATCGGTTCGCTGTTTCCGTAATGATAGTAAAGCATCTTGACGGCATAAAACCAGGCTGCCGGCCAGGTCACATCATCGTTGTAAATTGTCCAATAACGGGGCGATACTACAGATACGCTGCCTTCAGGGCTTTGAGAGTCTTCAATATCCTGTACCCATTTCCCGTAGAGCAATGCATTATCGAAAATAAATGCTTCGCCAAAACAGCCTGTGGCACGGTCGCCCAGCCACCCCTGGCGCTCGTCGCGTTGCGGACAGTCTGTTGGCATTCCCCGGTAATTACCACGAATACCCCAGTAGGCATTTTTGAATGTTTTATTGATGATCTCGTTTGAGGTCTTGAAATCTCCCGTTGTTTCCATTCTGTCATAGATTACCTTGCCTGAGAAGCTCGATAGATCGGGCCTTTCTTCAAGGCCGGTTATCTCTACGAAGCGGAAGCCGTGATAAACAAACGATGGCTCCCAGCTAAATGAGCCGTTTTCTCCGGGAATATACTTATCGGCTACTTTTGCACTGCGAATATTGGCGAGATATAGGGTGCTGTCAGGATTAAGCAGTTCGGCAAATCTGAAGGTTATGGGTTGATCTTTTTTTCCATATAGTTTTGTAATTTTTAGCCAGCCCACCATATTCTGTCCCATATCGAGAATAAATCTGCCGTCGTGAAGTTCGATCATACCGATGGGGCTGATCTCTTCCATTACCCGGATATTGGGGTTTGGTTGGGCGGTTAGTTTTCCTCCAGGATCTCCCATAATATCGACTGCTTCCCAGTTACTGTCATCAAATCCGGCTTTGTTCCATTGTGACATTTCCAGTCGTGCGTCATACTCCTCTCCATCGAATTCATTGTTAGCGATGATAGGCCCTTTAGAGGTTATTTTCCACGACTCGTCGCTCACAATAAGTTCAGATGTGCCATCGCTGTACTCTATCTCCAGCTGGGCCAGTAACCGGGGTAGGCCAAAAACCTGTGTATCCGATTGTCTCATCCCGAAATAGCGTCCGTTGCCCAGCTTCACGGCCAGCAGGTTCTCGTTTTTTTTCATTAGGGATGTTATATCGTATACGTTATAATACACCCGTTCAGGATACCATGATACTGTGGGAGCAAAAACATCTTCCGATACCCTTTTGCCGTTCAGGTAAGCTTCATAACTCCCGAGCCCTGAGACATAGAGCATAGCACGTCTTGCCTTTTTCCCGGCTGTGAAAAACTTGCGCAGGTATCGGGCGGCAAGCCGGGTACTTCCCTCTGCCGTTTCTCCCGGATTAGAGAGCCTATCCTCACCGATCCATTTTGCCTTCCACTCTGTTTTGTTTAGTATGCCCATACTCCAGTTATTGACGTCACTCCATCCTGTCTCACCATGATTGGTAGTCACTTTAACACGCCAGAAGTAGGCATAGCGGGATAAAAGCTTTTCGCCCTCGTAAGGAATAAGTACCGACAGGTCACTCTCTATGGTGCCTGAATCCCATACCAAATTCTCCTCTTTGTTCAGATCATCTTCTGACCTGGCTGCCTGAATCCGGTAAGATTGCTGTACCAGATCGGGTATTGCCGAGGTGATCTGCCACGAAAAGCGGGGATTTGTTACTTCCACCCCTTCCGGGTTTTCCTGCATTTCAACTTTCAGGGAGACGACTTTCATTCGTGCTTCCTGACACCCTGCTATCAGAACTGTTAATATAAGTCCTATTAAAAAGTGAATGTTTTTCATCTGTTTTTATTTTTTCACACTATTCTTATATTGAGTATTACATGTTTTACATGCTGATTTTACAATATAGGTTGCCGAGAATGTGATGTTTGCATGTTTTGAAGGGTACCCGTGGCACGCAGGGTGTCGGAACAAGCCTTAAAACATCATCAGTCGGGCAGTTTAGTTTTAACCATGCTGTATGCGAGACCGACTTTCGGTTTAAGTTTAACCACAATGGAGACTAGTTTAGTTTTAACCATGCTGTATGCGAGACTTGAGTTGAGAATTTTTTATTGGTTCAATCATGCCAATCTCATTTTTTAATTTGAAAATTGATAACTCCCTGCTGGAATTTCAAACAAAATGTATCCCTTCTCTCTACCCACTTGCCTGGATAATCCTGAATTCTCCTCCACAGTCTTACCGGCTTCATGAGGAAACCAAACTGTAGCATTACAGTTGGGAGGAACGGTAACCCTTAACTCTAATTTTCCTTTTTCACGTTTCCATGACGACCTGATAAGTCCTGCCGGTGAGTCGAAATCGGCTTTTGCCCATGAAATTTGCGTTTCGGCAAGCCTGGGTATGCGGACTGTGAATTTTCGAAACCCAGGCGTTTCACTATCTTTTCCAATGCCTGCCACACCATCAATATACCATGCTCCGGGATATAAATAGGAGCTGTGAAGAAGCGAGTGCCCGGGAAGGTCCTTTTCCCACATCTCCCAGATGGTGGTTGCTCCGTTTTCGCGCATGAAACCCCAGCTTGGATAGGCCGTTTGAGAAGTCATAGCATAGATAAGATCGTCACGTCCCTCTTCGCGCAATACTTTGAATAGCATTGCTCCACCTGTGATACCTACATCAATATGTCCCTTTTGGTGGATCAGGATCTCTTTTTCCAGACTTTCAATTACTTTAGGTCGAAGCCCGGCTGGCATTATATCACCGTATAGCGCTGCTGCAAGGCTTCTCATTGTCCTGTCGGAATAGTTGTGGTCATCTTTTTGGTAATATTTTTCGTGGAGTGTTTTACTTGCTATCTCCGCCTGTTGCCTCCACTTTTGTGCCTCGGCTGTTTTACCGGCCACCGCTGCAATCTGTGCTGCTGTTTTCAGATTATAGACCCAGTAGCAGTTGTTGAAAAACAGGTTCTCATCTGAATAATTATTCATTCCCTGGGCTGTTGCCTTAGGCCAGAGCCAATCCCCCAGAAAATCCCACTGTCCACCGTATCGTTTCAGCATATTATTTTCAACGTGGGTCTCCAAAAATGTAAGCCACCCCTTGATCATGTCAAAATTTTCTTCCAGGATATCTTTATCACCCTGATATTGGTACATAAACCAGGGTAGCGTAACCACTATTCCACCCCAGGCAGGACCGCCGCCTCCATGATAGGTGGGTGCTGTCTGAGGTAAGATCCCTCCACCCAGCATCCTGCCGCTTCCCTCTTGTTTGCGTGCCCAGTCCGGATTGTTCATATTGCCGACCATTGGTTCGGTGCCCTGCACATCCCGCCAATCCTCCAGCCATTTGTTGTAGAAAGCGCCCAGTCTGTAATTTAGCATGCCAGTTTCCGAGGTAGCGTGAGCATCGCCTCCGTAGCCAAATCGTTCACGTTGGGGGCAATCTACTATATATCCTCCGAGGGACAAGTTCTCAAAGGTCCATTTTACAGTGTTGTAAATCCAGTTTTGCAAGGTGTCTGAACATTCAAAGAAAGTTGTCCTGGCAAAGTTGGTGCGAACCATCCATCCCTTTATATCCTCCTTTCGGGGGGAAGATGTTGCTCCCACAATAGTAATCCACCTCCCAGACATATAATTGAAACGATTTTGAAATACACCCTCTCCCGATTCACCCATTACATAGGCACTGTGAAGATTGAATGTCATATCGTCCTGCTCCCTTTCGGAAAAAAGCATGCTGATGGTATCGCCAGGGTTCCCTTTCAGACGAATCCGTGTCCATCCGGCAAAATTCACTCCCATATCAACACGATAAGAACCATCGTTACGTGTTTCGATGCTGATCGGTTGAATCTCATCAAATAAAGCATTTGTTTCTACCCGTTGAGCCGATAATTTGAGAGCTGGAGTATAGATTGTAGCACTTTCCCATGTCCTATCATTGAGATTTCCGTAATTCCAATTATTCACCTCTTTATTTGCATCCCAGATTTCACCCCCATATCCTCCAACGCCAAATCCCCAATTACCTATTAGTTTATTAGGACTCGGGTGCGTTTTCCATGATTCGTCTGTAGCTATTCTTATGAGTTTTTGATTGTTTTTGCCGTAAATATCTGCCTGCGCAATAACAAGAGGCGCGCGGGGCTTATCAGGGGTAGCGTACGGAGCGAAAACGGACCAGGATGTTCCCAGCCATAGGGCAATTACGTTTTCCCCCCGTTTCAAAGCCGGGGCAATGTCGTAAGCAATGTATCGTGCACGCTGTGTGTGATCGGTAACTGCCGGCGCAAGCACATGGTCACCAATTTTCTGACCGTTCACATATACTTCATGGTATCCTACTGAAGCCACAAAGAGGGTGGCCCTATACGGTTTCTCATTTAAATAGAAAGTTTTACGGAACCATGGATCGTACATTTTATTCGATCCCTCAGCCGGGTTGTACACTTCGCCGGTGCCGATCCACTTTGCTGTCCACTCCCCCTGCAGGAACAAGCCGGTACTCCATTCGGCTGTCTTACTGTAGTTCGATTTATTTCCGTTTTCATCTTTTACCGACACCTTCCAGAAGTATCGGCGATCCGACTGCAACGGTTTGCCGTTGTATTTGACCAGCTGCATGGCATCCGACGGTACCCATCCCGAATCCCACATGTCGCCATTTTTTTTACTCAACGCTTCCCTGCTACTACATACAAGAATACGGTACGCCGATTGTTTTTGTCCGAACGATGCTTTATCGGTCGCAGTCAGTTTCCAGCTGAAACGAGGAGATTTTACATCCAAACCCTGAGGATTGTTTAAATACTCACAAGTGGGTTCAACAGGGAGAATACTCGATTTGTTTTTTGTAAAAGCCGAAAGATGTACAATAAGAAAGATGATTGATAAAAGAATTGTTTTTGTGTGCATATTTCTTGTTTTTACATTATTTTTTCAATATTCATCCAGTGAATACAACGGCCGAACCACTCCTCAAATTCGGGAATTTGAAGAAAACCATGGTCCCCTCGCGAATAAATATGTATTTCAACGGGAATTTCATTTTCGTATAATTTTTTGTAAAAAAATATGCTGTTTTTCACTGAGACTACTTTATCATCGTTTGTATGGATTAATATAGTTCCGGGAGTTTGTTTATTTACGTGCAATTCATTCGAAAAAAAATGGATCATCTCTTTTCCAGGATTAACACCAAGTAGTTGGTTGCGTGAACCCTCATGGGTTGTGCTGTCATTAAAACTGATTACTGGGTTGATGAGTATCATGAAGCTTGGACGAAGTGTTGTGTTTTGTTTGTTTTGAACCAAAACCGAATCGTAGTGTACTCCAAGTGATGCCGCCAAATGCCCTCCGGCTGAAAATCCCATGATACCTGTTTTATCGGGATCGATGTTCCATTTTTCTGCATTCTCACGTATCAGCTGAATAGCACGTTGCGCATCTTTGAGAGGTGTAATCATTTTGTCTTTGACAATTCTGCTATCCGGCAACCTGTATTTTAAAACGAAAGCAGTTATTCCACATCTGTTAAATGCTTCGGCTACTTTGTATCCTTCACGCTCCATTAGCAAGGTATGATATCCACCTCCGGGACAGATAATTACTGCACTTTTAGATTTTTGATTTTTAGGAGTGAAAACTGCGATTGAAGGATTTGTCACCCTACTGACTAATAATCCAAAGATACTATCTTGAGTTTGTTCCTCGCTTATCTGTTCTTCCACTCTGTTATATAGTAAAATCTCTTTTTTATCCTGGCCTTTTAGCGGATATAAATTTTCAAGAAACGTCATCAATAGTAAAACAAAGATGTATGTTGATCTGATATTCATTTTTTCTAAAAAAAATTGTTATCTTTCAGTATAGAAATACTGTAAGTTACAAAGAAATAAAAAGTTTGGGTTTCAACAGCCAACAAAATGGCATAAAAACTATTTAAAATGATATAAATTGAGCTGTGGATGTTAAAAAGAGGCTGTCTCAAAATAAATCATGAGACAGCCTCTTTTAAATTTAAAAATAGAGTTTGATCACAAAATGAGGGAATGTTTCTTCCCTTTTTCTTATTTCAGGGATCCGTTATCAATTACTCATTTCAATCACATTGGCAGAACTGTTATTATCAATCCTTGTCTTGTATCCTGCAGGCGTTTTTAAAAGATAGTGGATATTATCTCCCTTGCGTTTCCATTCCAGACTTATTACTTTATCTTCAACAGGAATGGAGCCACTACAGTATTCCAGGTTGATATCGGAAAAACTGATGATAATCTCTTTGTTCAGGTAGTCAATATTGCTAATACCCAACATATCCCGATACAGAACATGGGCGATATATGAAGCGAAACCGTGATTACAGCTGGCCTGGTTATGCACATTCTCCCACAAAGTTCCGGTTCTCTCAGCCATATAGTAGAAATAATCTTCAATCTCGGATAGTAATTGTGGTTGCAACTTGTATCTTGAAAGTATATCCATACGAAGATAGTTTCCGATAAATGCATTTGCAACTGCCACATTTGAAAAAGTAGTTGTTTCATCTCTGTCAGGCCCGAAAACGGTTGCAATCTTTTTCCAAAGATCGGGATGTGACTCAGGTGTTGCAATGTTAAAGAAGAATGCGTAATATTGACATACTTCCGTGATCTGATCTGTCACCTTTAATATCCCATTTTCTCTTACTGCGTTATCAACAAAAAACTCTCCGTTGAAAGACTGTTTTTGAATCTGACGTTGTATATTCTCTGATTTTTTTTGCCACTCCTTATTTCCATAAAGATTAGCCGCACTAGCCAGGGCGGCACTATAGAGCATATTTGTGGGGTAGTTCACATCCTGTACCAGGCTGTTGGCTTTGGACCATTCCACGAAGATCCAGCTTTCCAGCTTTTCCAGCAACCCGTCCTCATTTTCGAATTTTTCGAAATACCCCAGCAGGTCGGTGATCCGCGTTCTCAGGTCTGACACAAGCTGCCTGTCACCTCCGCGCCGGGCATAATCATCGACTTGAATTATAAACCAGAGCGACCAGTTGGGAATGAATACCCCGTCGTTATGATCGGCAGGATAACACATGGGGATCATACCCTCAGGCAGGAATTCAAATTTCTCAGGCAGTGCGTAGTTCTCGTAAAAATTATGGGCCACTTTTGAATACCCGGTGAATTCTTTCTCCATGATCGCAGAGAAATAGCTGTCACAGAGCCAGCCGGCACGCTCCCGTGAGGGGCAATCCATAAAAATATCCAGGGCATTTTGCCGGTAGGTCTGTTTGGCCGCATCGTAAATCCGGTTCAATTTCTCGTTGCTGCAGGAGAAGGAGGCATCGGTACGGTCGGGAGATGCAAACTCCCTAAGGTAAACATCTTCCAATCGGCAGGCACCCTCTGTAACCATGACCTTTAAAAACTTAAATGTATAAGGGTCAAATGTTTCAATGGTGTACGCTCCGGGTTGAAGTTCATAAACTACCTGGTTGTTGACGTCAGCCATCCTTTTTTTACTGTTTACATCATTATCTGTTAGCATCTCATCGAAATGAAACCATATCTCTGTGGGCTCGGTACAACGTATCCGGGCTCCGATAAATCCGGTCTGGTTGATGCCGAAGTCGAGTATCGCAAATTCGTTAATACTTAGTTCAACGCTTGTGGAAGCATCATATGGAGTGTTCAGTTGATTTTTTGTTGTTGTCTGTAGCTCCTGAATACGTTGTGAAGGCATAACCTCCAGTTCTGTTTCAGCATAACCTTTGAATTGTTCGCCGATGTTTACCAGCGATCGGTCTTTGTAGTACTGAGCGGGAGTTTTTCTGGTAAAAGTACCCTTGGAAAATAGATGTACCGGTTTTAGCACAGTAAAGTCGGCTTGATCCACCCGTCTCGGTAACAGTTTTATCGGAGGAAATTGAACCAATTTAACCCTGCTAATTTCACAATTTTTATCTGCCCTCCACCGGTCGTATCCTTCTTCTAACCGGTAATACTCGGTAAAAGGACGTTGAAAGCTGTATCGTTCCACTTTCTGCAGCCGTTCCCTGATTTCGGTTGCTTCAAAATTACCGCCTTCACCAGTATGCAGCACCACATTACCGTCCACCTCTGCTTCAGCTTGCAGGAAAGAAGGCTGGTCGGTGGTGTAATAGCTATTCACGTTGTAACCGGCCACCTCAATAGCCACGATATTCTCTCCTTCTTGCATACGATCGGAGAGGTTATACCTATCAACCCGGAAATAACCGTGACCGGCGCGCGCCGGCCCTGAACCTACATACTCTCCGTTTAGATAGACCCGGTAAACGGTAGATGCAGCGATAAGCAAGTTTGCCTCTGCTTTGGGAGTGGCGGTAAAAATACCCCGGAAACCCAGTGTGAGGTTCATCTCTTTCTCCCTTCCTTCAGCCCATACAGGTGCTGATTGGTTCATCAGCAGATCACTTTCATTTTTTGAAGTTTGCCTGTTTTTGCAACTTTGTAAAGAAAGTGACAGAATGAAGGTGATAGAAAACAAGAGGATATAACCAATGATTTTTCCGCTTGGCCCGGATTTTGCTTTTCTGTTCATAGCGATATGTTTGTTGATATTAAAAATTATTTGATATGAGATCGTTCATCATCTTTATTATCTTGAATAAAAGAATGCTGCTTACTCAGCTTTTGCATCTATTTTGGCAGTATCTATATATCTCATATTTAGCTGTATGAGATAGTAATTAATGCATACGAAAGTTGGAATTATCATAAAAATATTTTTTAAATCTCAAGTAGCTGATTTGTGCCCAATTGATTTATAGTTTTTATCAAACAGATCATGTAGATCCAACATATGGCAAGAATTGAAATTGCGGAAAACTGGTTCCCGAAAAAGTCTGAAACGATACCCAGCAGGGGGGTAATAATTGCCCCGCCCGATACCCCTACAATCAGCAACGAAGAGATTTCGTCTGCTCTTTCAGGCAGAAGCTTCATCGATAGTGCAAAGATAATAGAAAAAAGATTGGCATAGCCTATTCCAAAAACAACCAGAGCGGCCATTATTCCGGAAACTGAGTTGAAAACCAAAATTCCTATAAATCCCAGAAAAGCTATTATTACACTATACTTGAAAAAAGTGCGCTCCGAATGCTTCATCAACAACAGGCCACCTGTAAAAGCCCCTATTGTACGCACCAGGAAATAGACACTGTTTCCCAAGATTGCTTTATGAAGGGGTATGCTGGTTTTTTCTATCAGATATTTAGGGAGTGTGGTATTTAATCCGACATCTACCCCTACCAGCACCACTATCCCGATAAAAAAGGCCAATAACTTTTTATTCTTTAAAAGAGATAATGTTTTCAGGAAGGAGAGTTGTTCCTTCGTTTTTCTTTTCCCCTCATCGATGGATGTGGTCCATAGCCATATTGCGGTGATGAGTGTTACCATTGCATAGGCAGGAAAAATATATTTCCAATCGAAGAATGCAGATGCAAGCCAGGAGACAATAATTGGTCCCGAAAGAGAGGATATTGCCTTGATAAACTGTCCCAATGTCAGGGCCCCGGTAACTTTCTCTTTTGAAACAACATTTGTAACCAAAGGGTTTAAAGCTACCTGAATCATGGTGTTCCCTATTCCAATCAGCCCGAAGGCAATTAGTACAGTTGTAAAACTATATGATATAACAGGAATTAGTAAGCCTGCAAAAGTAAAAGCAAAACTGATCTGGACCGTTTTTTTCCGTCCAATTCGGCACATTAAATGGCCTGTTGGGATAGATAACACAAAAAACCAGAAAAAACATGAAAAAGAGATTAAATTCACCAGGGAATCTGTGAGAGCCAGGTCGCTTTTCACATAATTAATGGCAATCCCTATTAAATCGACAAATCCCATGATGAAAAAGCCGGACATTACCGGTAACAGTTTCCTCATAGAAAGATTAGTGCCGGTCTCCTGATTATTAAAAGTGTTCATCTGATTTAATATATTTATCTGTTATTTAAATAATATTCAATTGATTGTATAAGAATATGAATCACCTTGATGTGTATTTCCTGAATTCTGTCAGAGAATTCGGAAAGGGGGGTGCAGATGGCAATATCTGATTTTACACTAAGTGCATTGTCACTCTCGCAGGTAAGCCCAACAACAATCATGTCTTTTTTTCTTGCAGCATCGGCTGCCTGAATAATGTTTTTGGAGTTTCCGCTGGTGCTGATGGCAAGAAGCACATCACCATTCCGACCGACACCTTCAACATATCTGGAGTAAATATCATCAAATGAGAAATCGTTCCCTACACAAGTAATATAAGCCGGATCATTGATCGCAATTGCCGGAAGTGACACTCTCTCTCTTCTGTATTTTCCTGTCAATTCTTCTGCGAAATGGGTTGCATCACACAATGAGCCGCCATTCCCGCAACTGATGATTTTATTCCCTTTTTTTAAAGCAGAAGCCATTGCCGATGCTGCACGTTTAATGGAGTCTATTGTGTTGGGGCGACTGATGAAGGCCTGCAGCATAACAAGCGATTCATCGAGGCTATTTCTGATCATTTTTTTCTGGTTTTTTGGGTTGTATATCTGACGCTATTGATACGGCTGCGTAATCGCCAATATTCTCTCCTAGTTCAGCCGGTTTAATCCGGCATACTTTGCGGGACAGGTATAAAGCCTCTTTCGCAATCACTTTCTCCATGACTGGTAAGAAAAGAGACACGTTTCTGGCATAGATACTCCCCAGAACAATACAATCTGGATTAAGAATATCGATCAGTATGGAAAGTCCCCTTCCTAAATAGACAGCTGAGATCTCCATTATTTCCAATGCCAGCGGGTCGCCTTTTTGTGCCTGTTCGGCGACCATCTTGGCTGAAACCCTGTCTATTTCGCCACGGGGGCACCATTGTACGGATCTGCCCATTTGATATTTTTCCAACAGTGCCATTTTTGCAAGTTGGGCAATTCCACCTCCACTTGCAAATCCTTCGAAGGAGCCTGCTTTCCCATAACCGACAGGTCCGAAGTCCGATAACCGGATATGTCCCACTTCGCCAGCATTGTCATTTGTTCCGCTGTATAGCTGGCCGTTAAGGATTATTCCGGCCCCCAATCCGGTGCCGAAAGTTAGAAATATCATATTCTTTGTACCTCTGCCTGCCCCAAATTGCCATTCAGCAAGTGCCGAGGCGTTGGCATCGTTTTGTATCGCGCAAGGGATCCCAAATTGTTCTGAGATCATTTTTACGAGGTGAATATTTTCCCATCCCGGTAAATTGGGAGGAGACATGATGATACCCTCTTCGCTGTTCAGCGGACCGCCGCAGCTGATGCCTATGGCGTGGGTATTATGTTGTCCCAGATTATTTTCTCTCATTATATCTTGCAGATGCAGAAAAATATTGTCGAGTGTTTTATCAACTGTAGATGTTTGAAAAGCTTTTTTCCCGGCAATATGAATATTTCCTGAAGATTCCTTTGCGTAAATAACCGCTGTTTTGGTGCCTCCAATATCTATTCCCAATAAATTTTTTTCCATTTCCGAATTACTGAATCATTTGTCCTGTTAATTTTTCCCGAATTTTGCAGGTCGCCCCAGAATCTGTCCCTTCCCGGCAATAGTGTCTTGTGAAAGACAGGTGGGAGAGATCAATGTTACGGCATGCCCCCCTAAGGTTTTGCCGAATTTATTGCATCGGAAGAGCAGGGGGGAGATCAATGTCCCGACATGCCAAGGCTATTACAAGCCTTTTCTTTTGTATCCGTCATATCAAATTCAAGCGTTCCTCCGTTTTGGATTTCTTCATAGGTTATTTTAAAAGAGTTCAGCGGTTTCCCGTTTAATGTCACCGACCGGACATACTTGTTGCTGTCGGACAGATTTTTAGCTTTCATCATGAACGTTTTCTGATTTGGCAGAAGAAGTGTGATCTCATGAAATTGCGGAGCCCCGATTAGATATTCTCCTGAAGCCGGATCGACCGGGTAAAAGCCGATAGCAGAAAAGATATACCAGGCCGACATCTGTCCGCAGTCATCGTTCCCGCTTAGCCCTTCGCGTGTGGGAAGATAAAACCTGTCAAACACCTGCCGTATAATTTCCTGTGTTTTATAAGGATGTCCGGTATAATTGTAAAGATAGGCAATATGGTGGCTGGGCTCATTCCCATGCGCATACTGGCCTATCATGCCTGTTACATCATCGTGGAACCCTCCTCCAAGTGAGCGTATATCTAAAAAGAAAAGCGAATCGAGTTTTTTCTCAAAATATTCTTTGCTTCCCATCAGGTGTAACAGTGCCGGAATATCGTGTTGAATATGCCAGGTGTACTGCCATGCATTTCCTTCTGTATAATCACCTCCACTGGTTGAAGCATGTGATAATAAAAAAGAATCGAAAGGAGTACGCCACTCCCCGTTTGAATCTTTTCCCCTCATAAATTTTGTGGAAGGGTCAAAAAGGTTTTTAAAGTTATCTGAACGTTTTTTGAAAAAAGCCTCTTTTTCGTGGTCATTGACTAATGCGGCCATCAAAGCAGCACAATAATCATCGTAACAATGCTCCAATGTTCGCGATACCGATTCTACCGGCAACAGGTCGAAAGGGTAATAGCCATATTTGTCATACATCTCCCAGTCGGATTTCGGATGAGGGGTGGTAAGCGACTGAAAAATGGCTTCTGCCGCAAGCTCTCTGTTTTCAGTAATGGTATTTTTCAGATATGCCTCGGCTACCACTGGTACTGCGTGATTTCCAATCATGCACCACGTTTCGTTCTGACCATATTCGTTGGTACATAAAACGCCCCTCTGGCGATATAGATCGAGCATCGACTGTACAAATCCGGCATTCTTGTCCGGATACATCAGCAGATAGAAAGGATGGGTTGCACGATATGTATCCCACAGGGAGAAGTTAGTATAACGTTCCTCACCGACCTCCATTAGTGTGCCGTCCGGTAGCCGGTAGCTTCCGTCCGTGTCAGTTATGATATTGGGCATCAACAAGGTATGGTACAGTGCGGTATAGAACGAAATTTTCTGTCCTTCATCCCGTGGAACCACTTTGATTCTGTGAAGATAGCTGTTCCAAATATCAGATGCTTCCGCTCTTACTCTCTCAAAATCCCATCCTGTCATTTCTTTCTCCATATTTCTTTCGGCACCATCGGTACTTACCGTAGACAGCGAAACCTTTACCATGAGCTTAGAGTCTTCCTCCGTGTCGAAACGAAGGAAAAATTTTACGTTTTCCCCCTCTGCCTGTTTCTTTTCAGAGATTATACCATCTGTAAAGGTGAAAACCTCCTTAACCGGTTTTGAAAAAACCGCATAAAAATACCAGGTATGATCGGAAACAAATCCGGTCGATCTCCTTTTTCCGATGACCGTTGTATCATTCAGCAAACGTAGAGATGATTCAACAGTCCGGTCATTGATCCCATGCTCCATGTCAATCACTAAAGCGGCCTTTTTCGAGGCAGGGTAGGTGTATCTATGGAACCCTGATCTCTCTGTTGCCGTTAACTCCACCTTGATCTGATGATCCTCCAAGAACACTTTGTAATAGCCGGGATTAGCCTCCTCGGAATCATGTGAAAAGGCAGAGCGATAACCGGTTGACGGGTCCTCTTTTTCACCTCGCGAAAAGGTCACATCCCCTGTTACCGGCATCAACATGATGTCCCCCATATCGGGACAGCCTGTACCGCTCAGATGGGTGTGAGAAAAACCGATGATGGATGAATCGCCTGCATAGTATCCTGAGCAATGCTCCCATTGGTCGGTTCCCGTATCCGGCCCCACCTGCACCATCCCAAAAGGCATTTGGGCAGCGGGGTGAGTATGTCCCACATATGATGTCCCGATAAACGGATTGGCATATTGTGTTAAATCGGTCTTTGTGTTGTGTGAACCCTGTTGTGAACAGGAGATGCACAACAGTATCAACGTAAAGGTAAGGATAGACTGTTTCATATGAAATTAATTTACATTAGGATAAGTCCACTGGATAGAATAGTCCATAGGCATCTTGCTGATGAGTAACAGGTTAAGCGGGACTCTTACAGCGTTAATTCTGTATCATTCCAGTTTGTTGCCCAGAGATATACGACCGTTCAGATCAATCAGTTCATAAATGACGGCACGCTCCATATCGCCCGAGTTGGGAGAATGGAAAGCTATCCGCAGTACACCTTCAAGATCTTCAAATATCATTGCATGTCCACCGCTGAAATTGTTAAGTGTCTCCTCTTCGTGTACCCACGGGCCTTCTATCTTTCCTGACTGGGAGCGTGCCACGCCGATGGCATAGTGATTATTTTTGCTTGTCCCCGACCAAATCATCAGTAAATCATTGTTTTTGGCCCTGTAAAGGAAAGGAGCGTCAGTTACATATGCACCTTCGGCGTTGATCGCTTTTGTCCAGGGCGCTTCACTGGCCGAAAAGAGGGTGATGGGATCCCCGGTGGTCGCGGTGAGATCTTTTGTTACTTTTTGTGCCAGGATACGCCCATCGGTCACCTGTAACCATTCGTGGCAATATACGATCCATGGCTGCCCCTCTTCATCGACCCATAAAGCAGCATCAAGAGCCATCTTGTCTATAGGTGTAATCGGTCCATTGACGAGGGGGATAAAATTTTTATCGGGTGTAGCGGATGTCAACACCGATGTACCCCGATGTCCTTCCCTGTTGCTGAAAGTGACAAACAGATAGTACTTTCCGTTATATTCATATTCGTCAGGTGCCCAATAATCTTTTACACCCCAAAAATTAGCGGAAGCGGTAAAGCTGTAACCCTCATTTTTCCAGTTTATTAGATCTTTGCTCGACAGGCATTGCAGATTTTTATATGTATATGGATTATAGTGGAGGAAGTAGGTCTTTGTTTTGTGATCTACAAAGATAAAAGGGTCTCTTATTTTTATGGAGTTTAATTTGACAGGGTATTCTTTATTATCTTCATCCTTCTGATTTTCCTGAGGGTTATTCTCATCATTGCACCCAGTACAGGAGAAAATTAATCCCGATAACAGGATGAAAACGAATAAAATGCTGTTGTGTCTGAAATTCATACTATTAAAATTATTCATATAATGTTATTTTACCTATTTTGTAGCGTTTTTTTCCGTCATCATTGTGATAGGGCAGTTCCAGTTCTGGGGTTCCGTCGAGTTTACCTACCGAGATATAGACATCATATACACCCGGCTTACAGGTCCTGAAAAATGGCCCTTTCGGATCATCCATCTGTTTGGCAACAATAAATCCGGAAGTGATTTTGCAGACAGGGGCCTTGCCTTCTTCTGCAGGGGGCATTGATTTTACATTAAAATCAGATTCAACCATAACCGATACAATACCCCCTTTATCGTCTTTTAATGTTAAGCATGGATAGCCGCCAGGGTAACAGGGTGCTACTCCTTTGTTTTGCCAGTTCCATTGCAACAGGAACAGTTCATTTTTTTTAATTTTTTTTGGATAAGCAATCGACTGTGCATGAATGCGATATCCCATTCGCCTGTTGATTTTATCAATTACATCACGGTTTTCTTCAAGAAGAAGCCTTGGCCATGTATGTATCGACATATAAGAAGCATGGTAATCTTCAATAGACTGCAGAAGCAGGTCTTTATTCCAGCTACCTCTCTTTTTTGACCCTTCGTAATGTTCGTGCTCCAGGATCACTGGCATTGTTGGCCAGAAAAGCTGGGCCATTTCACTGTGAAACCACTGTCTTGGAGCTTTTTGCACTAAAATACTGTCGTCACGCATCGTTACTCCTCTTGAAAAGGCATAATCAGAGATAGCGAAACGGCTGCCCGGTTCAGAGTCCCCCACAAAATCATCGGAGATACACAATCTGGTTTTTTTAAAGTGCTTGCAATAGATATCGATAATCTTTTTTTTGGTTTCGATATCCCATGTTTTACCATGCACCGGCGAGGTGATGACTGTATGGCCTTCTCCCCACATGCCAAAATGGCCGATATCGACAAATGCGATATTGGGATTGCCGTCGTAGCGTTCGGCCATCACCCGTACAAATTCATCTACCTTCTCGAGAAAAACAGGATCGGAATAGTCCGGCTCAAAGTAATCGTATGCACGATACTTTTTTGCTCCGGCATCGAAGACATATTGGGGGGTAGCCTGAGTCATCCAGTTTTCCGTAGCCGTAATGCGTATAGCCACCTTCTTACCCTTATCTGTCCAGCGTTGTGCAGGTGTATCCAGAATCTCCCAGGTGTATCTGTCTTCTTCGGGTTGAACAGCTACCCAGGGCACCCGGAGATAAACAGTACTGACGCCGGGGAAGTCATCCAATGTATCCCATGCCTCCAGTTTTGATCCGTAGTTAGCCAAGACATTGGAGTAGAAATGCATGGTCCAACCCATATCCGGATTGATTAATGCACCTCCATGATCTTTCGGATAAACGGTGTGCATCTCCCTGGTTTTGAGTAGGTCCTGAGCCATCACCTGACTGTTGAAAGAGAGCACGAAAAGTAAAAATGAAATAATTAGTAAGTCGTTTTTATATTGTGCAGTATTTGTCATATTCAATCAATTAAACAATATTGTACGGGTTGATTAGCACTCCCGGAACCGGAGTATAACTCTCTTCCGGAACAGCTTACAGAGAGGCTAAAACGAGGTTACTTATCGCTTCTGAATGAGCCGGCGGGTAAGCCATAGGCATTATACAGGGATCCTTTCACATAGTTTCGAAACCCATATCTGACATACCGTGGCCTTTCAACCTCTATTGAAGAGACTTCAATCTTATTCCAAAAATTGGTAACTACAGCTTTTGCCGGGAAGTATTTTTTATCTTCTCCTGCTACTTCAAAGCCTTCCAGCTCTACAAACATAGGGTAGAGCCCGTGTTCTGCATTTTTGAAGCTCACTATCAGTTTATCTTCCTTTATTTCAATATCACTCATGACAGGTCCGTCGCAAGGGATATTTTCATAATTGTAGGCTTTGTTTAAAGCCTGGTAAGCTAAACGTTTGCCAACTATTTCTTTTTTGGCAGGATGTATGCACTGTAACTCGCCTGCATCAAGTGTCACTGCCATGCCTGTATTGGGTACTGCCTCAAGACACTTCATTTGCGCTTCCCGCAAGTAAGCACTCTCTCTCTTCATGGGATCATCATACTGGAAGGGTGCGATCTGAACAAAGTAGAAAGGTAGTTCTTCACCCCCGCCAAAAAGATCTCTCCATTCTGATACAAGATCTGTAAAGAGAGATGTATAGTGTTGATAGACAGGGATATTGCTCTCGCCTTGATACCATATAAAACCCTTTACAGAGTAATTCACAACAGGCAACAGCATGCCATTGTAGAGCAGTGTCGGAATTTGTTGAGGCACTTGTGGATGGATCTCAATATTGGAGAGGTCAATATGGTCGTACTTTTTTAAATTTTCTTTACTCATCCATGTTTCTATTGATGAGCCTCCCCAGCTGAAATGCACAATCCCGATCGGAATTTTCAGTACATCCTGTAATGTTTTTGCAAAAAAATATCCAATAGCGCTAAAATCACCGGTAGTTGATACCGATGCCTGTTCCCACTGTCCGGCAACATCCTCCTGAGGTGTGAGCGCAGGAGTTTGTTTTGCAGTATACATATGTATAGAGGGGTAGCTTTGTGATTCGATAATTGCATCGATAGAGTTTTCCACCGGCTGGCCGGTGAAGCCTTTAACAGGCATCTCCGTGTTCGATTGTCCTGAACAGATCCATACATCTCCCAGAAAGATGTTTTGCAATACTTTCTTTTCTTTCTTCGACTCGATGGTCATGTTGTAGGGACCACCGGCTTCGGTGGTCTCTACAAACAATTCCCATTTTCCTTCTTTGTCGACTGATACTTTATACTCTTTCCCATTCCAGCCGGTTGTAATCTTTAATAAGCTGCCGGTGTCTGTTTTGCCCCATATACGGGCCTGGGAATTACGTTGAAGCACCATATTGTCACTGATTATCGATGGCAGGTGTATATCAGCGTAAATAAATGATAGTGAGCCTGTAATCAATAAAACCAAAAGGATTGTCTTTTTCATTTTTATACGTTTTTTTATTCAATTAGTTCCATCCGGGATTTTGAAAATCTATACCAGTCAGATTTTTCAGCCTGATCACCTCATCGCCAGGTATAGGAAACACCAAATGGCGTTCGTTGTTGGCTACCCGTTCATTATCAACTACAAAGCGGGTATATACCGGTTTCTGGTTGACCATTTCACACGACATGCCTGTTACTACACGATCGGTTTTGTCCAGGATATTCCAACGTCGAACATCGAAGAAGCGGTGCTCTTCAAAAGCCAGTTCAACACGTCGTTCGTTACGGACACGCTCCCTGAACTCATCTTTGCTGATACCCAGGGGAATTGCCTTCATATTCACACGGCTTCTTACCTGGTTGACCAGGTTTATTGCTTCTACAGGAGCTGTGCCTGATGCAGATGCTTCATTTATTGCCTCTGCTGCATTTAAGTAGAGTTCAGCTAAACGAAATAGTTTAAAATAACCATCTTTATTTGTATTCTTGTTTGAATCAAAATGCGAATATTTTCTTAGATAGTAACCTGTTCGAGTGTGCATTGAACTGTTTGATTTCAATTCGCAATTACCTCCCGGATATGTCCATACGAAGCTGTTGGGATTGTTCAGATTAAATCGTGAACCATTATAGTAGATAGAAGCCTTCAGACGAGGGTCTCTGTTTTCGTACGGTTTGCCTTCATCATATAGGGTCGCTTCGGGATTGATGATGGGGTGTAAATGATCCTCATCGGAATATCCTAAGATTGGACGTACACCGTCAATTGTTTCGTAAGAGTCAATCAACTCCTGAGAAGGGCTGATCCCTGCTTTTTCCATTCCGTTCACGACTGGCAAACCGTGGTATTTGAAAATCTGCAAGCGTCCGCCGGTCTGGTATATCGTCTCTCTGTCACTTCCGCCGTTCACTTCCATGGGAGTATAAAAGTACACGTCGTATGCTGAGTGTCCGAACTGTGCTCCGGGGTAGCTGCGGAACAGTGAATAGCCTTTTGAAGTACATGCATTCAACGACTCTTTGGTTATCCTGGCTGCATCTTCCCAGGTAATGGTACCGTCGTTCCATTTTGGGCTGGCTGCATATAGAGCTGCCTGCGAGCGGACAGCGTGAACAACAGCTTTGGAGAGGCGGCCTCTGTCGTTTTCAACATTACCCGGGCGCCAGGTCAATTCCTGGTCGGATGCTTTAAGTGCTTCATTGCAATCACTGATGATCTGTTTAGCACATTCGGCAAACGAATTTTTCTTCAGCACTGAATAGTCAAACTCCTTGGATGAAGGTTCCAGAATAATTGGAACCCCGCCTTGCCTTTTGATCAATTGAAGATAGTAGAAAGCTCTTAAAGCATACGCCTGGGCTCTCCAGCTGTTACGGTCTATTGTGCTGCTTATGACCGCATCATCGATATTGCTTAAAAACACGTTGCAGTAATTGATTGCTGTCCAGTAATGATTCCATGTTACATAGCCGTTTTCAATAGGATTGTAATACGGGGTCAACTGGCCTGTAAACCATTTTGAAGCGCTGCCGTGAAGCACATCGTTAGTGTCATAACTCTCATCGCTAAATGCTGCCAATAAAGTAGCTCCCGGGTACTCGGTACCATAAGGCCGTATATATGCATAACAACGGTTCAGATAAGCAGCTGTTTTCTTATCGTTCTGGAAGATCTCTTCAAAAGATATTCTCCCATCTTCAAATCGTTCGATATCTACGCATGATGAAGCACCAAACAACAGACATCCGGATAGTAATATAGTTGTAATTTTAGATCTCATACTATTTAATTTTAGAATACAATATTTAACCCAAGATTATACGTTCTGTAATGAGGATAGTTATTCAACGTAACTGATTCGGGATCCAGATCCTTGAACTTACGATCATTGATTGTAAGCAGGTTGGTACCGTTCAAATAGAATCGAATCTTATCGGTATGTAGTTTCTGGCAAAAGTCTGCCGGCAATGTGTATCCTAATTCAAGATTTTTTAATCTGAAATAGTTATTGCTAAGGATAAAGAAGCTGTTTGCCTGTGTACTCGAACTTTGCTTGGTAGATAATGCAGGGTAAGAGATTTTGTCGCCATTGGCATATGCTTCAGGCGTCCATGCATTTTTGTGATGGCCGAAGTAGGTGCCGTTCCCGTAGAATTCGTATATACCCATGCCATTGAAGTAATTGCTTGAGTGCGATACACCTTGCATCAGTGCATACAGATCGAAGCTTTTATACGCAACGCCTAAATTAAAAGAGTAGGATATTTCGGGCAGCGTATTGTATTTGACAGGTGCCAAATCCTGGTTGTTGATCACTCCGTCGTTGTTCAGGTCCTTGTATATGAAATCTCCCACACGAGGTTGTACTCCATCATAGACTAAGCCACTGTTTTTTATCTCCTCTTTAGAGTTGAAAAAACCGTTACCGTTCGAATAATCGATCAGATAGCCAAATTGTTGACCTATTGCATATCCTGTGCTGCGGAACGGATAAGCAAAGTTGCTTTCTGTTCTGTCTACTTCGTGTGCTTCGAGGACTTTGTTGCGGTTAAAGGCAAGTGCACTACCGGCTGTAATATGAAGCTCCTGGTTGATATCTTTGTCGTAAAGAAGTTCCAGTTCAAAACCTTTATTCTGCACTTTCCCCGCATTTTCATACGGCAGGCGGTCCGTTGCGATACCATGTAATGCCGGAAGCAGATTATCCTTGATAAGTATATGGTCTGTTCTGTGCAGATAGTAATCGAAATTTACTGTTAACGAATTAAACAATCCTAACGATAAACCATAGTTTTGTTGTCTCGAATCTTCCCATTGCAGGAGAGGGTTACCTCTTAATCCTTCATGTATTAATGCTCCCGAATATAAGCTTTGGATATATCCGCCGCTGCCCAGGCGTATATCATCTTCATACATATAACGTCCGCCCGGTATTTGATCATTCCCTACCTTGCCATATGAAGCCTTCACCTTCAAGTAAGTCAGCCAGTCGCCGTATTTATCTTTTATAAATTCCTCATTCGACAAAACCCAGGCTGCCGAGAGAGTAGGGAAGAAGCCAAAACGGTTGTCGCGTTTGAATTGATCTGAACTCATCAAGCTTCCATCAAACTGTACAAAATAACGATTGTCATACCCATACTTGCCGTGAAGGCTGAACGCAAGATAATCGTAAGGCAGAAACTGATCACCGCCACCTTCTCTTATTACATTTTGTGCAAAATAGTTTCCGAAGGCATCGATCTTATGTACTGTATTGAAGGTACGTTCGTAATTCAAAAATCCGTTGAAATTCAAAAAATAACGGTAGTTTGAACCTTTGTTTAAAGTGAGTTCCGAATCTATCCATGTGCCATAAGGGATAAATTCCAGTTCATTTGGTTTATCTTCGTTTCTTATGTATCGTGCATAAGTTTGATTACCGAAAATACCGCTTTGTTGCCTGGACTCGTATCCTACAGTACCATTAAGAGACAAACCTTTTGTAATGAAATCCAATCCCCAGCGTAAACCCAGGGCAACGTTGATATTGGTCTCTGTAAATCTTTGATAGCCGCTGCGGTTAAGGCTCCCATAAACTGAATTGGTATTCCAAGGGGAGACAATCACCCCGTTATCGGTTGTTACAGGCCCATACTCTGTTGCCGGTGTTTTGAAAATGCCGTCGAAAATAGTGCTTGTGCCTACTGGAGGATTATTGGTCCTTTTAACAATCACCATCTGGTTAAGGAATGCATCGAGGTTGGGCAAGAGGTTAATATCAAGGTTTGTCCTTTCGTTGAACCTTTTCATATATTTTGAAGGATCGGAATTGTCGGTCCCTTCAATGTTGAAGAGGCTGTTCTGATCGATATATCCTGCATTGATGAAATATCTGATACGATCGCTACCTCCGGTGATATTCATATTATGACGATGCATAAATGCGGAGCTTTTCAGATACTTGCCATACCAGTTGTTGTCAGGGAAAAGGTCCCTGTTTTCACCACTTCTGTATGATTCGATTTCTGCATCACTGTATTCAATAGGAAGATTGTCATTTTTTAATGCCTGGTTCCTCAATTCAGCATACTCCCAGCTATGAAGAGGTTTTGCCTTAACAGTAGGTTGCTGAATGGAGAAATCAGATGAATAGGAGACTTGCGGCTTACCATATACTCCTCTTTTGGTAGTAATGATGATAGCGCCCGAGCTGGCCTGGAATCCGTAAAGGGCGGTTGCGGCCGCATCCTTTAAAACGGTGATGGATTCAACTGTTTTGGGATCTATCATATTCAAATCAATAGTGGGAGACACGATGCCATCAATCACAAATACGGGACTATTTCCACTCATGGTATTTCTACCTCTGATAAAAAGTGCAGCTCCATCGCTGTTTGGTTCGCTTCCACCTTGTAATACCGTTAATCCAGCCAGTTTCCCTGTTAAAGAACCGGTAAATCCGCTTGAAGGATACTTTTCAAGCTCTTCGCCGCTGACAGTAGAAAATGAACCGGTAATCTCAGCTCTTTTTTCATTTTTCATCATAGCCAGAGGAATCATTTTATCCCGGCTATGTGCATCTTTTTGTAACTTAACCGTAACATTTTCATCAATCGCTACTCGTTGTGATTGAAACCCGTCACACTCTATCGTGATATCAGTAAAGTGGTAGGGTATATCTACACTGAACCCGCCCGACTTATTGGTAAAAAAGGTTTTTCCCAGTTCGGGGAAATAGATCTTTTTTAACGATAAAGGTTTGCCGTGCTGATCCAGCACAACTCCATTCACTGTTTTGGAGAGTTCATTCTGTTCAACAGAAAATCTTTCCGTTCTTAAAGCTGTGGCAGCTGAGACATAAACAGTTGTCATAGAGCCTATCAGCAGTAAGCAAATTAATTTATATATTGTATTCTTCATTACTGTAAATTCTTTTGTGATTACCATCCCGGGTTTTGCCATTTTATTCCTGTTTGTGATTCAAGTTTTGATACTTCTTCCAAAGGAATTGGCAGTAAGTGATATTTGCTTTCATACGACATTTTACTTGGAACCGAAGGATCCTGAGTCCCTACTAATATTCTTTTATAGCTGAAAGATCCATCTTGATTCCTCGTTATTTGCATGCCTGTGCTGAACTTTTCATTGATAAGGTCTTCACCGGGTAAAGCCCATCTTCTGCAGTCGAAATATCTATACTCTTCATATGACAGCTCCACCCTTCTTTCATGACGTACCAAAAGTACAGCCTCTTTTTTGTCAGGTGCTTTTACATCAACGGCAGTAGAAAATCCGGCTCTGTGACGAATCTTGTTTACATATTTCATTGCTTCATCGAGGTGCCCGCTTTCGGCTGCAGCTTCGGCAAAGTTCAGATATACGGCACCCAGCCTGTAATGTTTCCATGTGCCGTCGTCCTGACTTGTCGGGTTTGACATGGGGTGCATAAATTTCTTTGCATAATATCCGGTGCGTGTGTTAGAGCGCAATGAAGGATGAATAGAACAATTACCTCCAACAAAAGTTTCAATAACAGTTGGTGTTCCGTTCATAATCTTCTTACTGCCATTGTGGTAGACTGTGGCATAGAAGCGAGGGTCTCTGTTCGCATAAGGATTTTGGGGATCATATCCAGATTCAGGATTGTAATTAGGTTTTAACTTAGTCTCGTCCTGGTAGGGTTTTTCCAGATTCAGTACAGACTTGCCTGTATTAAGGATATCGTATGCATCAACCAGTTCCTGTGTGGGTACTGTCCCCGCCATATAGCCGCCATCAATGGGGAATCCTCTGATCACTACATGAGGAGGCACCAGGTGGTACCCCTGCCAGATAGTCTCTTTATCGTGTGGATTGGGGCTTAAATCAGCTCTTTGTACAAAGTACTCTTCATATGCTGACTTATATAGTTCGGGGTTTTGGATCTTGTCGTAAAGTTCAAAACCGTTAGCTTCAAGAAGTTGTACACTCTGTTTGTTAACCTCGTATGCCCAGTCCCATAATTTTTTTCCGTCGTTGAAACGAGGGCTTGCGGCATATATACTGGCTTCTGAACGAATTGCTGCAGCAATGGCTTTGGTCATACGGTGAATTTCTGCCATAGAGGTAATTCTCCATGGAAGATATTTGGACTCTAAAGCCTGGTCACAGTCGGCCACAATCTGGCGTGCGCAATCTTCAAAGCTGTCCTTTTTCAGTTTAGAATAATCGTAGTCTAACGATATAGGTTCTGTAAAGATGGGTATATTGCCATACCATTTCACCATTTGCAGGTAGAAATATGCTCTTAGAACATGAGCTTCTGCTGTCCATCTATCTCTTACCTCCTCCGATTCCACAGCTGCTGAGGGAATCTGTTCCAAGAAAGTATTAATCAAACGTATTTGAGCCCAGTAATTTTTCCAGTAAAGTCCTTCCATTGAAGGGATATTGGGTTCTTCAATCGGGTGCCTGTTGGCACTGGCCATTCCTTTGTAAAGGTGGGCAAGCTGCAACCCCTGGTTATCATCACAATCCCAGTTATCATCGCTCACTCCATTGGGAATATTGGTCCAGAAAAAGTACCAGTACCCTTTTTTGGGAATGTTATTGTAACAGTTACTCAGATATTTTCCAGTCAGTACGGGATCCTCAAAGACTGCATCAAGTGAAGTTCTTCCGTCGGGGGCTTTATCAAGTTCGCTGTTGCAGGATGCAACCAATAAAGCCAAAAAAGCGACAAAAACGCTAAATATATAATGTTTATTCATTATTGTTTGTTTTTTAGAAAGTTACGTTAAGCCCAATATTATATACTCTCATGTTAGGATATTGTGTCGGGCCCGCCTGTTCAGGGTCAAAACCATCGGTCTTGAGATTGTGCCAGGTGTACAAGTTATCTCCATTGATATAGAAACGAATGCTTTCGGCATTTATCAGCCCCGAGGCTTTTTTAGGTAACGAATATCCTATCTCCATATTTTTTAATCTTACATATGATGCGTCCATGATGTAGTAATCGTTCGGTACATGGCTGGTGGATTGGGTATTTGCCAAACGTGGGTGTGAAATATTTACCTTCTCACCATTTAGCTTCTGCTGGTATCTTTCAGCCGACCAGCGATTCATATGCATGTCGAAGTAAGATTTGGCGCTCAGCTCCTCGAAAATGCCGGCATCGGCATAGTAACGGCTGTATTTTCCAATTCCCTGGACCAGGCATGAGAAATCGAATCCTTTGTAGGTAACTCCGAAACTGGCACCATAGATATATTTAGGTACTAGGCTTGAATATTTAATTGGGACAATATCCCGGTCATTAATTACGTTATCCCCATTTTGGTCAACATAGATAAAGTCGCCGGGTTTGGGAGTCCCTATCTCATAGTCAAGCCCACTGTCTTTGATTGCTTCTTCACTGTTAAAGAAACCGCTGCCATCTTTGCCTTTGGATTCATCAATAGTGTAGTCAATCTGGTATCCCCAGTTCTGTCCAAGCGTATAACCGGTTAGTCTTTGCCTGTGAGCATAGTCTTCCGGTAAATAAGGCTCGTCTGCCTCCGTCACCCTGTTTTTATTATAACCCAGGTTTAAGTTTGCATTGAAGCCAAAGTCGTGGCGGAACCATTTGTTATAACCAAGAACCAGCTCAAACCCCTTGTTCTCAACTTTTCCCATATTCACTTTTGGGAGCGTGTGCTGCGGCCTTCCCTGAAGATCGGGCACAATGCCTCTCTGTATCAGGATCTGACTTCTGTTTTCAGTGAAATAATCAAATGTCAGACTAAAATCATTAAAGAGTCCCAAATCGATAGCATAGTTCTGTTTTTCAGCAACCTCCCATGTTATGTCCGGGTTACCCAATGCACGTTCTTCAATTTTTCCACCCATGCCCAGGCTGGGTATATACAGAACGCGTACGTCGTCATTCACCCAGCCATTGGTATTGATATCATCAAGGTAAAGGAATCTGTTGTAACCAATCTTATCGTTACCCACTTTTCCCAGGGATGCTCTCAGCTTTAAGTTTGTAAGCGTCTTATTGTTGCGTAAAAACTTCTCATTTGAAATGACCCATCCGCCGGAAAGTGCGGGGAAGAAACCAAATCGTTTGTTTGGAGAAAATTGCTCAGAGCCGTTGTAACCTAAATTGACTTCAGCCAGGTATCGATCATCATACGAGTAAGTACTACGGGCAGAGAAACCTATGACGTTAAACGGTAAATATTTATCAGTGTACGGATCATCTTCCGAAGCCTCTTTGTAATCTCTTTGGGCAAGTAGTAAACCACCTACTTTGTGCTTTTCATTAAACACCCGGGCATAATTCATCTGCCATTGCAAATTTACAAAATATCCTGACGATACTCCTTTGCTCAATGATAAAGGCCCTTCGGAATCATCGTCGCCGTCATCCAGCACATACACCTGCTCACCTGCCTTGTTTTTCAGATATTTGTAACGGATATATCTCCGGTTTCCACGCATAGTAGAACGGGCGCGCCCATTGAATGAGACCTGCGCTTTGGAACTTAATCCCGGAGTAATGAAGTCCAGGTTGATGTCTAGGCCGGTTACAGAGTTTACGCTGGAGCGGGTCTCATTGACATATCCGGCACGATTTAACAGCCCGTAGGCCGATTTGAGAGGATCGAGCGGGTCACCTACGATACGGCTTGGCTTTGAGTCCACCAACTCGCCACCCGCGATCTGTACCTTATAATCCATGCTCGACAGCGGACCGGGCGAAGTAGGCCGGTGCGTCAGGGAAGCGACAAAGATATCACTAATGCCTGAGTTGGGAGAGTTTATTTTTTCAACGCTACTGGCTATATTCAAAAACGCTTTTACTTTTTGATTGAAACGGAAGTCAATATTCGATCTGAAGTTGTAGCGATCAAGTGACGATTGCGGTTTGTAACCCAGAAATTTTTTAGATTCGGTGTTAAAGATACCACCCTGTGTTACATAACCGCTACTGATAAAGTATTGTACTTTGTTATTACCACCCGATAGGTTTATATTTCCTTTCATTATAGGGGCATGGCTTTTAAAGAGTATTTTCTGCCAGTTTTGGTTTGGGTGCCAGTATGGATCTGTTGGTTCACCGGTTTTCCAGCTTTCGAAAAGTGCAATATCCTCTTTGCTGAATTCAGCGAATGGCGCAGCACCCTCATTCATTAATGCTTCATTACGCAGTATCGCATATTCCCATGAATTAATACGTTCAGGTTTGAATGCAAACCCCTGAGTGCTATACTCCAAGGAGGTGCTAACCTTTACCGATCCCTCCTTTCCACGCTGGGTAGTAATCAAGATAACGCCATTAGCACCTCTGACACCGAATACGGCTGTGGCTGATGCATCCTTTAAAATTGAGATATTTGCAATTTCGTGAGGATCTATGTTTGAAATATTGTCATAAGGAATGCCATCAACAAGGATAAGAGGATTCATTCCATTCATTGTGGCTGCACCTCTGAGAAACAGATTTATGTTTTCGCGTCCCGGCTCGCCGCTCGACTGCATTACTGTAAGCCCGGGCAGACGACCGGATAAAACAGATGCAACATTGGTTGAAGAGCTTTTAAGCAGATCCTTATTATCCAGTGATGCAATAGAACCGGTTACCGAAACTTTCTTTTGGGCGCCATATGCTACGACCACCACCTCGTCCAGAAATTCGGTAGTTGGTTTTAACTGAATGACCAGGGGTGATTGATTTGTGACGTTTACCTCTTGGGTATCGTAGCCCAGGTAAGAAAATACAAGTACAGCAGGCAGATCGACCGAAAGAGAAAACTTTCCATCTATGTCGGTCACAGTACCTGTAGTCTCTGCACCTTTAACTACAATATTGACCCCGATAAGAGTTTCTCCTTTTTCATCTTTTACAAGCCCCGTAACGACATGCTTTGATGAGACAGCTGTTTCATTTAAGGCATATGCAGGACAATAATTAAATAATATTAGTATAAATAATACTAACCTACCTGCATTTACCAAACAAGACAGCCTTTGCGCTAGTGGTTTTGTGTTGTTTAAGTACATAGTAAAATTGTTAAATAATAATTAAGTTAATAAATTAGTTTTCACGTTGCCTTTTAATCAAATATTTAAATATTTGTACAATTGGATTAAATATTTCATATACATTTGCTTTAAAAATTTAGGAAACAAAAATATGAAATAACAAAATCGAGCTCGTGTGTGTTTGTACATTTGATTTGCTTAATTGTGCTTATTTGCTTTAATGTACAATCGAGATGATAAAATGTACGGAAGAGCACTATAGGTATTCAAAATATTATTTTTTTTACAAATGATTAGAGAAATATGCAGGTCGTGACTTTAAAAAGGTTAATTTTTGCAATTTTACCCCTTTTCTGTATTGCTGCCAATACAGAAAAATTGTATTTTAATATTGAATATTTAACAATTCAGGAAGGTTTGCCACATACTGATGCTAACGTCGTGATTCAGGATAAAGACGGGATTATCTGGATTGGTACTTATGCCGGTTTGTGTAAGTATGACGGGTATCAAATTGAGACATTTTATCAGGAGAAGGAGAATTTTTCAAACAGTTACGTTAATCGTATCCTGGATATATCTATTGATGATGAGGGAAAATTCTGGCTTGCTACTGTTGCGGGTATTCAATACTTTGACCCTGCGACCAAAGAGTACTTGCCCCTTACAATTTATGCTAAAGACAGTCAGCATGCAGTGAATAAAAACATAGAAAAAATTCTGTCAGTAAAAGATTCTTTTGTCCTAATCAAAGATGCAGATAATCAATTTTATATGTACGAGCGTGTGGGTGATAATATATTGCAGGAAATCAGTATAGATATAAATGCTCACTGTTTTTCGATGCAAAAAGACAGACTAAACAGAGTATGGCTTTCTACAGATCAGGGATGTTTTATTTTTGATTCAGGCAGAAAAATCAATCAACTTGAACTCCCGAATGCAATATTATCTGATGAGGGAAAAGTAATCCGTTATACTTTTTTGGACAGCCATAATCAGCTTTTTATTGCAACTGAAAAAAATTTATATGTCAGCAATAGCCTTCAGTTTATCAATTCCAAAAATAATGAGGGATCAATATATAAACTTAGCAGGCTTAAAAAATTACCTATTTCCTTTGAGAATGGGTTGATCACCGATATTGTTGAAGATTTTAAAAACAACTACTGGGTATCTTCCACAAAAGGATTGTTTCTTTTAACTCCCGAAAAAGGAGAACTTAATGTGGCTTCCTTTTATGCAGGCAAGGCCCCCAGCTCAATTAACTCTGATTTCATTATTGACCTTTTCATTGATCAGACTCATAATCTTTTTATATCCACTTACGCTGGTGGGGTTAATGTAATAGACTTGCAGCAAAAAGCTTTCTATCGTGTACAACATGAACCTGATAATCGCAATACTATATCTGATAAAATAGTCAGGGCTATTGCAGATGATGGTACCTGCATATGGGTAGGTACTCACTCCAATGGGCTAAACAGGATTAATAAAAACAGCAAACAAATTACCCGTTACTTACATAACAAATCGGGCAAGTCGCTTAGCTGCAACAATATACGTTCTTTGCTTTTAAATCAGGACTTGCTCTGGATCGGACATACCAATGGTTTGGATATATTGAATATAAAGGAGAGCAATCCCAAGATACAGAGTTTGAATGATATCTGTAATTTCCCTAATGATGAAGTAACCGGTATTAGCAAAGATTGCTTTGGTCAGATATGGGCTGGAACATGGAATCATGGAGTAATTAGAATTATTCAAAAAGATAACCGCTTCGAATGCACGGTATTCAAAGAATCTCAACCTGCTACCAGTGCATTTACCCCAAAGCGAGTAATAAGTCTGTATGCTGATGAAATATATCCTGAAGTGTTCTACTCTTCAGGAGAACAGTTGGTCCGGCTGATGTTGAATGAAGAGGGGCAGGTAATGCATACTATTCAATATCAGGCTGATGAAAGCAATCAATATACTTTAAATTCAAATTTTATTAGCACTATTCGTCGTCAGAACGATTCGGTACTCTGGCTTGGGACGTTGGGCGGCGGAGTGAACAGGATGGTGCTTCTTGATGGTAACGACTATAAAGCGGCATCAATTAAAACTGGCGACTCGCAATATCAAAATATTGAATGCCTGGAGATTGATAACAACAATAATATCTGGGCAGGTGGAAACAGATTGTACCGTTTTAATCCGTTTAATCAACAGTTACAGGAATTTAAGATTCCTGGAGGTATGAATAGTTACAAGATCGGTAGCTCTTTTATTTCTTCTGAAGGCACCATATATATGGGCGGAATTGATGGCTTTATCTATTTTAACCCCGCCGAAATCAAAAATAACCGGACATTGGCTCATCCCAACATTTCTTATATTGAGGTTAATAATCAAAAAAGGAATTTTGTTGATAAAATTGAACTGAAATATAGCGAGAACAATATTAAAATATTTTTAACTCCCTCACATTACAGCTCTCCTCACGATTGTAAATTCAGATATCGTCTGGCTAACTATGGTACTGAATGGGCTGAAACGCCAATTGGAGTACACTCAATCTCATATGCCAATTTGCCTTATGGTAAGTACACACTGGAGCTTATGGCTACAAATAATGATGGGATATGGAGTACGGAGGTGTTCTCAATACCATTGAATGTTATTCCTCCATGGTGGTTGTCAGGAACAGCTAAATATATTTATATTTTGCTGATTATTATAGTTATGGTCGCCGTTTACTTCTACATATCCTATTGGATAGAACTGAAGAAAAAACTGGCATTGAAAGAGGCAGAAAAACGTCAGTCTAAAATGCTGCAATTACAGCAGAATCAGTTTTTCACCAATGTATCTCATGAGTTGCGCACTCCGCTAACATTGATACATGGAACGATCGAAAAACTGATAAGGGAAAAGGATTGGAAAGAGGAGTATGGTAATATACTAACACGTAATACAGGCCGGATGATGCAGCTTATAGACAATGCCATTCATTTCGATAAAATAAAAGAGGAGCTCAATCCGCTGAAAGTAAATGAGGTCCCGATATATTCATTTTTTGATTCCCTGAGCCTCGATTTTAAAAATCTTGCCGATGTTAAACAGATAGGATTCAACTTCGATATTATGTTGGTCGACCGCGATGAGATGGGTTGGTTTGATGAAGAGTATATTACTGAAATTTACTTCAACCTGTTGAGTAATGCCTTTAAGTACACACCTGCACATGGTATGATTAATGTAAAAGTGGCATTGGGAAAAGATAACTTTACACATATATTCAATGAAAAGTACACCTTAACAACTAAAAATGAGAAGTATGATCACAACCTTGAAATATTTATAGAAGATAATGGCATGGGTATTCCTAAAAAGTCTCTGGCCAAAATTTTCCATCGATTTTATCAGGTAGAAGAAAGTAACGATAGCAATATAATAAGTTCGGGTATTGGTTTAGCTTTGGTAAAGAAATTGGTACTATCTCATAAAGGCACACTTTCAGTTTCGAGCGAAAAAGGGAAAGGGACAGATTATATAATTAAGATACCTCTTCGTAAGGAGTATTACTTGGAAAATGAAATAAATGATAAAAATCGGGTTATTGTAAATCAAGATGTTCATGAAGATTACAAACTCCTGCCAAAAGAGCTAAATACACATATTGACGAATTAAAACCTGTTCTGCTAATAGTAGAAGACAATTTGGAGGTACGCCTCTTTCTGAGACAGACACTTTGTAAAAGCTATAATATTGTGGAAGCTGTTGACGGGTTTGATGCGCTGGAAAAAATCAGGTTACACAGGCCCGGCGTTATACTATCTGATCTGATGATGCCAAAAATGGATGGATATGAACTTTGTAAAGCATTAAAACAAAACAAGGAATTTGCACATATCCCGTTTATATTGTTGACAGCCAAAGTGGCTTTAGACGCCAAAATTGAAGGTGTAAACGTTGGGGCAGACGCCTACCTGGAAAAACCCGTTAACACCGATCTGCTTTTTTCAACTATTTCCAACCTTTTCCAATCGAAGAATAATGTAAAAAAGTATCTTTCGTCCAACTACTTGTCGGTTGCAATGGGAGATCGTCTGCATAGCCGGGACAATGAATTTTATTACGAAATTATTAAACTGATAGAAAAGAATATAGATAATCCCGATCTGAATGTAGATTTCTTCTGTAAAGAGTTGGGATATAGCAGAACCAGTTTATACCAAAAATTCGATGAAGTCATAGGTATGCCTATAAAGCAGTTTGTCAGGACAGTACGGCTGAAGGTCGCCGTTAAAATTATTGCTGAAGAGGATGTTGCCATATCAGAACTGATATTGAGAATAGGTATAAAAAGCCAGTCCTATTTTACAAACATTTTTAAGAAAGAGTATGGTATGCCCCCAAGTGAGTATATGAAAAAACTTAAAAACAATAATTCATAATTCTATATGAGAGTAAAACATGTGTTAATCTGTCTCTTGCTTGTGCTGTCACTGAGCAGTTGCATTGATGGAGGAAACAGACAAGATTTAACAAACTATGTTGACCCGTTTATCGGAACCGCTGATAATGGACACACTTTTCCCGGGGCTACATCTCCATTTGGAATGATTCAGGCCAGTCCGCAAACGGGGAATGACGGTTGGAGATATTGTTCAGGCTTTAATTATGGCGATGATACAATTATTGGCTTTGCACAAACTCATCTCAATGGAACCGGTGGCCCTGATCTGGGGGATATTCTATTATTCCCTTTTACGCGACTAAATGGAGAGGATAAGTATCTAAGTGCCTTTGATAAAGAGAGGCAAAAAGCTTCGGCCGGATATTATAGCGTTTATCTCACTGATGCTCGGGTGTATGCAGAGATGGTTACTACTCCACGTACAGCATTTTACAAGTTCACCTATTCAGGAGAGGAGATTCCCCAGCTCCTGGTTGATCTTCAAAACGGAATAACCGGTTGGGGTAAAACGGTGCAGGACCATGTATTGGAAGCGGAACTGAAGATTGTTGGCAATCGGATGTTGTTAGGTCACAACGAGGTGGAGGCCTGGGTGAAAAGGAAATATTTTTTTGCGATTGAACTGAGCGCTCCTTTTGGTGAGAAACGTGTAGTCCCTAGGCAGGAAAAGGAAAGAGCCGACCGTCTGGTACTTCAATTTCCTTCGCTTGAAAAAAGGGAACTGTATGTGAAGGTAGGGCTTTCAACGGTAAGTACTGATGGTGCTCTGAAAGCAATAAGTGAGGAGAATCCGGATTGGGATTTCGATGCAGTCAGAACTGAAAATCAAACAGCATGGAATAAACTGCTTTCCCGTGTAGAAGCAGAGGGACCGGAAGAAGATAAAACAAACTTCTATACTTCGCTCTATCACCTGTTTATTCAACCCAACAATATTGCCGATACCGATGGCAAGTATCGCGGGGTGGATGATCAGGTCTGTCAGGCTGCGGATAACGAGTATTACTCAACCTTTTCATTATGGGATACCTATCGTGCATCCCATCCTCTCTACACCATATTAACCCCGGAGCGGGTGAACGGATTTGTCAGGAGCATGATTGCACATTACAAAGCACAGGGCTATCTGCCCATCTGGACGGTTTGGGGTAAAGAGAACCACTGCATGATTGGCAATCATGCTATTCCGGTTATTGTAGATGCCTATATTAAAGGGTTCAGGGATTATGATGTGGAGAAAGCATATGAAGCAATAAAAGTGAGTTCAACCGAGAATCATTTTAACTCTTCGTGGGATATATATAATAAATTTGGATATTATCCTTTTGATCTTATCGAAGTAGAATCTGTCTCCCGAACCTTGGAGTCGAACTTCGACGACTTTTGTGTGGCTCAGATGGCAAAAGCAATGGGTAAAATGGACGATTACAACTCTTTTTCGGAGCGTGCCGGTTTTTTTAAAAATTTATTTGATCCTGAAAGTAAATTAATGCGCGGCAGGGATTCCGGAGGGGAGTGGAGAACTCCTTTCAACTCTTTGCGACTGTCACATGCCTCCACAGCCGGAGGTGACTATACAGAGGGAAACGCATGGCAATATACCTGGCATGTACAGCATGAAATAGAAGGCTTAATAAGCTTAATGGGCGGTAAAGGCCTGTTTGCAAGTAAGCTGGATTCTCTTTTTTTCTTAGCACCGGATAAGATGAATAGTGGCTTTACGGCTGATGTTACCGGCCTTATCGGTCAATATGCCCATGGTAATGAACCCAGTCATCATGTAGCCTATCTTTATCAATATGTTGATCAACCCTGGAAAACCGAATCGTTAATACGAGAAATCTTCGATCGTTTCTATCTGCCTAAGCCTGATGGACTTTGCGGCAATGATGATTGCGGGCAAATGTCGGCTTGGTACATATTCTCAGCAATGGGCTTCTATCCTGTAAATCCGGTTGGGCAGGAGTATGTAGTCGGAGCGCCGCAACTTCCCAAAATTACACTACATTTAGAGAACAATAAAACCTTCAGAGTGGTGGCTAAAAACCTGAGTAAGGAAAACAAATATGTCAAATCCATCACTTTAAACGGCATAAAACTGAAAGGGTTTACATTAAGTCATCAAGACATTATGGATGGAGGAGAATTAATTTTTGAAATGAGTAGCGAAATACATAATAGAAAATAAATAAAAAAACTGAAATGAAAATGATGCTTAGATTGGTTTTACTCCTTTGCCCTGTTTTTTTATTGGCAGGATGTTCAGACAATAAAACCGTAGAGATAAAGAATCTGCGTACAGAGTACATGGTGGAACCATTGGGTGTGGAATCGGCTATGCCACGGTTTACCTGGGAATATCAGGGCGACGATGAAGATTTTAAGGAGGGAAAACACGTTATTTATATCGGTACCGATAAAGAAAATTTGCAACCCTGCGATACATATCTGGATTATGAATCTCATACCCGTTATTACTGGAGAGTTAAAGTATGGAATGAAAATGATAAAGAGCCGATTCTTTCTGATATAGCCTCTTTTGAAACAGGTAAATTGCATGAATCTGATTGGGTTGCAAAATGGATTACCGACAACCATCCAAAAGATTTCGAACCGGCTCCCATGTTTCGGAGGGAGTTTTTTGCAGATAAAAAAGTGGTACAAGCACGCTTATATATTGCCAGTGCCGGTTATTACCTCGCTTACCTGAATGGCGAAGCTGTGGGTGACCATTGCCTTGATCCTGGTTATACTCAGTTTGATAAGCGTATCCTGTATGTTACACACGATGTAACCAGATTGATAAGGCAGGGGAAAAACGCTATAGGCGCTGTTTTGGGAAACGGGTGGTATAACGTGCAATCTAAAGCTGAATGGCTTTTTGAAACTGCTTTCTGGAGGAATCGCCCATCTTTTATCGCCGAACTTCATATTAATTACGAGGATGGCAGTCAGGATTTTATTCTTAGTGATAATCTCTGGAAAACTAATGCAGGTGCTTACCGTTATAATGATATTTATAGCGGCGAATTTTATGATGCACGCCTTGAAGATAACGGCTGGATTTATGCCGATTATAATGATTCTGGCTGGGAGTATGCAGAGGAAATTGAATCACCTTCGCAAAAACTGGTCTCTCAGCAGATGCCTCCGATTCGTGTTACGGAAACGATAAAACCAGTTGGTTTTAAGAAATTCAACAATCAACTATATGTGTATAGCTTCCCGAAAAATATGGCAGGGTTCTGTTCTCTCCATGTGAAAGGGACCGAAGGTACCAATGTACGCGTCTCCTACGGAGAGTTATTAAAGGATGGTGGGCGTTTGGAACAGGGGAATATAAATGTATATTACCATCCGGAAAAAGAGGAACAGATCTTTCAAAGTGACCTGTTCACGTTAAAAGGGGACAAGCAGGGAGAGACTTTCACACCGGCATTCTCTTACAATGGGTTTCAATATGTTGAGGTGGAGAGTGATCAGCCTGTTGAGTTGTCTGAGAATGATCTGACGGCGCTGTTTGTGCATACCGACCTGGCACCCGTGGGCAGCTTTAGCTGTTCGTCAGACTTGTTGAATAAGGTGTGGAATGCTACTATGCAGGCATACCGAAGCAATATTCATAGTATTCCCACCGACTGTCCGCAACGTGAAAAGAATGGCTGGACTGCTGATGCTTATATAGCTATTGATCTGGCTTTGTTGGGATATGATGGTATTACTCTTTATGAGAAGTGGATGAATGATTTTATTGATAATCAAAGGCCTAGCGGAGAAATTTCAGGTATTATCCCGTCTTGCGGGTGGGGATTTGGTGAGTGGCCCGGCCCGGTATGGGATGCTGCAATGTTTATTATTCCTTATGCTTTATATAATTATTATGGCGATATGCGATGTATTGAAAACCTCTACCCATCAATGAAAAAATATCTGGAGTATATCAAAACCACAGAGAGAGATGGATACCTTCCTTCAGGGTTAGGTGACTGGGTATTCTGGAAGTCAACAACCAACGTTGAGTATACATCAACATTGTTTTATTATCTGGATAATAAACTTATGTCATTCTTCTCCGACCTGTTGGGCAAAGATTCTACTCCATACCGTAATAAAGCCGAAACTCTAAAAGAGCTTATCAACAATAGATATTTTAACCCCATTACCGGTATTTATGCTGAGGGAACACAAACAGCTCAGGCTCTTGCCCTCTATTTGGGTTTGGTGGATGAAGGTAAAGAGGCTTTAGTGGCCGAAAACCTGCATAATAAGGTTGTTGAAAACAATTATTTTTTAGACTTTGGCCTTCTTGGCAGTAAAACAGTACCGGCTATGCTTACTAAATACGGTTATGTTGAAGATGTGATGAAGATGGCTCTTAAAACCGATGCCCCATCGTGGGGCTACTGGGTGGAAGCCATGGGATACAGCACATTACCCGAGACCTGGACCTTGGATCCGGATTTCAAGGATGCCTCTCTGAATCACGTTTTTATGGGTGATATATCGGCCTGGATGATGAATAACCTGGCAGGAATTAATTATGACAAGAATAACCCGGGATTTAAGAATATTTTGTTTACCCCTCACTTTGTGAAAGATTTAGATTGGGCTAAAGGGAGCTACTATTCAGTAAAAGGTTTAATAACCAGTGAGTGGAGAAGGGTAAAAGATGAAGTAAAACTCACCATCTCTTTACCGGTGGGAACTACAGGTATATTGAAAGCTGGAGATGATGAGACTAATTTAAAACCGGGTAAACATACATTTACATACAAAGAGTAGAACCCATTTTATTGGGGAGTATAAAAACTGCTGTAAATGTTTGCCGGATCTATTACTTTATGTCGATATAGGATATTTGATAAAACGGATAATCCATATGGCGGTTCTTTTTTGAGAAATGGAAAGCTAATATTATTAGTACGATGGGCAAATTTGAATTTGCCCATCGTACTTCTTCTAAATAGTTTTAACAGAGCTACAGTAACCTATTTTATTTTTGCAAGTCCTTGCCAGGAAATAAAATGTTTTCTTATTCCTTTTTCATCCATCCATTTACGTGTATCCATCGTTGTCAGATTTCCTGAGCCGGGGCCGCCCCCATTATTGTTCTCCCAAACCCAGGTTGGAGTTGACCAGAGACAGGTATGGAAGTTGACTGTTTTGTAAAAATTCTCATCACACCCTTGCTGCCCATGATGAGCCATCTGAAGGTAGTCGCAGTTCAGATCGTTTACAAATGAACTTTGGAGTGCTTTATTCCCACACTCAACGCCGGCATCACCAAGAAAAACGAACGATTTGTGGTTATCCCAAACACGAATGATGCAACTTGAGTTGTTGTACGGATTTGTTGTGAATTCAGGATTGGCGACCCCTAATATCTTGAATCTGATTTCATCAATATCAAACTGCAAACCCGGTTCGGTAATATTCACCACATCTATACCGGAATTGTTAAGTGCTCTATCATATTTATACACATCTTCCTGACTGGCCTCTTCCAGTCTGATAATGGAATCAGGGAGTGCCGAATGGATAATTCTTTTAATAATGATGTCGTTGGGCTTTTCCAGTATATTTGTAAGAGCACCCATATGGTCATCATGTGGATGGCTTACGATCCACAGTTCCACTTCATTTCCAAGTGCTCCTATAAAGCCTCTCAGGTATGATTCTTCCGATGCTGTGCCTCCGTCTATTACAACAACTTTTCCTCCATTACTTTTTATGATATAGCTATTACCGATTGTATTGACCTGTGAGGGCAGTTGCCAGAGTGTAAACCTTTTCCCGGTAGTACAACAGGCAAGGAGCATTATAATAAAAAAAGATACCGGGAAAACGCGGATTGAGATTTTTAATTTCATTATTCAATAAGTTTATTTTTTTTATTTTAATATTTTATGATAGGTTCTGATTCTGCTGATTGTTACCGGCCCGAATAAACCCGAAGGCTGAAGAGTACTGTCTTTGTTGTACGGATTAACAAAACACCCGGTTGTACGTTGGTCTTCTGGCAGCTTGAGTTCTCCTATAAGGCGATTCATCCAGTTGTTTACGATTTCAATCTTTATGGCGTTTGTCCCTTTCTTTAAGAACGGCGTTATCTTCAGCCGGTATGGGGGGGTCCAGACTCCTCCGGCATATATGTCGTTTATATAGACTTTACCCATGGCGGTAAGCTTTCCCAAATCGATAGTGATTTCGTGATGGCCGGATAACGAATCTATTGTGAAATGGTTCTTATAGATAGCTGTTCCCGAATAATATTTGATATCATTGTCGGAGAATGTTGTCCAGTCCTTTAATGAGTCGAACCGCACCGGCTCGGATGGTCCTCCGCGAAGCGGATCAAACGTAACGGTCCAGTCCCGGGAGAGGTCGGCAACAAGTTGAGGTGCCGGATAATTCGTTTCAGGATTGTAGGAGGTTGCCTTTTTATCGCTTTTATGCCTGAAAACGATAAAAGTGCTTTCAAATGGTGCCATTTTTATCGGAACCGCTGTAACGCCGTTCTTATCATCGAAGGCAGGGAGTGAACGGGTATATCCGGTGGTAGGCTCCCATGTTTCAGGTTGCATCCCTTTTACCCGGAATTTGGGTGTAATGATTTGTTCTTTATCCGTCTGGTTGGAAAGAAAGTAAATCTCTATCCCTCCCATGGTCCGGTGTCCGTAGTGAATAGAATTGTCTTCCGGCAATTTACAGTCGGGGAGAAGTCCGATCCTGTCGAAAACTTCTTCAAGTGACAAACCATTCATGATCAGACCCTTTCCGTAGTCCCGCTGTTTGATTGTTTCGTCGACCAGGTCACCCCAAAGTTCGATCGCCAATTGCTCTACCCGGTTGTCTGCCTCCGGTTGGTTCTGCTGGCTGGGTGAGCGCTTTGGCGCCGGCCCCAGTATGTAGGCTCCTTCGTTGACCAGTTTTTTGATTTTAGCCAATAGTTCCGGACGCATCGTTTCCTGTTTGGGAAGCACGAGCACCCGGTACTGTGTGCCATGGGGGAGGGTCAGTAAACCATTTTTCACCGTCATATCCTGTTCGATCACTTCTGCATTTATGTAATCGTACTGATAACCGATAGGCAAAGGTGGATCTGTAATACCGGTCATTTTCGGAGTATCTTCACCAATGAAGTAAGCAACATCTGCTACGTTCAAACCTTGTTGTAACATAAAGTTCACCCGTTTCAAATACTCTGTATAGACATCCAGTTGTGAAAACCATGTATTCTTGCGGTCGAACTCATTCCCAAACCATGCATTCACCCCGGGATTTTTTTCTTCGTAAGGCTGCATGATGTACAGATGCAGGAGCGTATTGTTTATCCCTTCGGCAAAGAAGCGATCTGTACGCTGTTTCATCATCGCCGGATGCCTGGAATAGGCCGGCCCGCCGGAAGTGTTCGATTCGGCGGAGATTTTGGTTTTCCCGTAGATGTGTCCTGCGGATGTGGCCGCACGGTTCTCGATATCACCCAGTTCACCCTGACTCCAGAATTCACCGCCAATTTCGTCCGACTGACCGCCGTACATCAGGAACTCACCCGGGAATCCCCAGTGCCCGTAATTTTCGAGCCAGGTAGTTAAACCGTGTTGGTGGCTTACTTCCCTCAAACCACCTACATAGTCGTAAGCGACCTTGTCTGCGATCATTCTTCTCAAGTCCCAAAGAAAACGGTCTGATTCCATCCGGCTGTTGACCACGTACCCTCTGAAGACCGGCAGATAGGGAAAAGCATCATATCCGTAGCGCTGTTCGAATTCTTCCAGCATGCCATCGGTGAAATTCTGTCCTCCTGTCTCATAACTATCCTGTACGACCACTTTAAATGTCTTTCTGTCGGCCTCAGGAATTCTCTTCAGGATCTCGCCGATAAAACGGTTGAAATGGACAGCGGTCCATTTTTTACTCATTTTATCTACCTCCAAACCGGTAGCTTCAGGAGAAGCTGGCCCGTTGGTGACCCCGGTGGGAGCCATACCCATCCTTAAAACTATCCATTCCCCTTCCGGTACATCCCAGCTGAGGACTCCCTCAGGGGACAAGTGTTGCGTAATGTCGAGAATCTGCTTATCCTGAATGATCAGGCTCTTATCGTCTACTTCCGGTTGTTCCGGCCAGAGATAATCTTTCCAGTAGGGAAGTGGGGTGGGATGCATCTTGGCCAGTGTCTTTTCACTATACCTTTCCATACGGGGAACACCGCTCAGGTTGACCTCTGCCAGGCCACTTCCTCCGGACCGATAAGTAAGAACCAGCCTGAATTCTCTGGATGTGGTGGCCGGTAAGGCAATTGTTACGGGTGCGTATGGATCAAACCCTACGTTTAAAGCAGGATTGGATCGGTTAATAACGAATTGCGAAACGGTGTTATAATTGTTGTTACCCTCCTTGATCTGTAGAACCGCATCGGCCATGAACGGTGCCCGAGTTGTCTGGACAGTGAGGCTTCTGGCTGTAAACGGTTTTTCCGATTTGAAACTGATGGACACACTATTTCCCTCCGGCAGGTTTATCCCTGTCTGCGGATCATTGTCTGTCAGTCGTCCAAGGTTGGCAAGGAGAGGGGTACTCTCAATTACTGCATTTTTATGGGTCAACATCAACTCTTCACGCATCACGTTCGGGATAGCGATCACCTTCACGTCCTGAAACTGTTCGTTTGGTTTCTGGAGAAGTTGCGTGATGGTTTGTGGACCTTTCACCACGAGTTCCGATGAGGCCAGGTAGCGCATCGATTGTTCCGGTTCGATCCATGGGCCTCCCGATTGACTCCAACCCGGAGAGTTGAAGATACCGATTTCTATATCCAGTTCCGTAGCTGTTTTCAAAGCAGTATGCAGTATCTCCCACCACGCTTCACTGAACATTTTTATTTTGCCGTAGGGAAGGTCATCAATCCCGATGTTGCCAATGAAGGCGCGGTTGATTCCTGCTTTTTTCATAGCATGAAGGTCTCTTATTGCACCTTCTTTGGAGATATTATCCGAAATCCAGTACCAATATACACTGGTCTGGATGGAATCGGGAGGTGTGATAAATCCTCTCTCCAATTCCTGAGACAATTGTGTAAGGTTAGTGTGTGGATTTTGCTTACACCCAATCAGGTGTATCATGCTGATCACAGCCAGTAACATTGTCATTTTTAGTTTCATACTGTGTGAATATTTAAAAGCTGCCCGTTCCACCGCTTTGTGAAGGGAGTTGCCTCAAAGTAAAGGTGTCATCCTGAACCGAATAAGCGGGTTGCTGGTTTAAGTAACCCATTTTCCGCCACCGATGTTCGGTATTTTTCACACGGTTGCGGAACTCATCGTAGTTTTTGTTTTCGGCTTTTGTCCATCCGCATTCTGCATAGGCTGCAATGCGCGGAAACGTTTGATAGTACAACCGCGTCAGGTCCGGGGTATATTCACCCCACATCTGGCAACCGAGTCCGGTAATCTTTGAGGCTTTCTCTTTTGCCAACTCCTCGGGTAGCGGATGAAACGAATAGGCTTTTTCAAGAGGGGTTACTTCGTAGGAGTAATCCAGGTAGGTGTAATGCCGGTTTGAATTTACCACATCATAGCCTTCGTCGATGGCTTTGTTGATCAGGATGATGTCCCCATCCCAAAAATGAACCAATGTCCCTTCGGCCAGTTTTTCCGATTGGCTTGCTTTGAGATGGGCCTCACCGCGGATGTTGTCGCCAGTGATTTCGTTCCATCCCATCATGCGTACTCCTTTCGACTCCAGGTATTTAGAGAAACGGTTGATTGACCATACCTGCAGATCTGCAAAGGTCGGGATTCCCGTATCCTCCATAAACTGTATGATCTGCGGATTATTCTCCCAATGGGTGTAGTTGGCTTCATCGCCACCGATATGTATGATTTTTGATGGAAATAGTGTTATGACTTCATCTAAAACATCGCGAATAAATGCCTCTACCTTCGGATCGGTGACATCATAAAGATCGCCCCAGATACCGCTTCCCTGCAGTTTGCTGCTTGCCCCGAGCCAGGGATATGCAGCGATTGAGGCAGACGCATGACCGGGTACCTCAATTTCAGGTACGACCTGAATACCCCTTTCGCCGGCGTATCGCACGATCTCGCGAATCTCATCCTGGGAGTAATGCATCTTTCTCTCCGGAAATTGTTTGTTCCACTGTTCGAGCGTTAAATCGCGGTGTGAAAAATCGCGTTTGGATCCGATTGCTGTTAACTCCGGATATTTTTTTATCTCAATTCTCCACCCCGGATCATCCACCAGGTGCCAGTGAAAGATGTTCATTTTCAGGTAACTCATCTCGTCGAGAAGTTTTTTCACCGTTTCCATCCCTTGAAAGTGCCGACTTTCATCGAGCATAAATGCACGCCATGGAAAAGCGGGTTCGTCCATTATCCGGCAGACGGGGAGAGTAATCCCGTTTCCCGAACGGGAGATGATTTGTCGCAGGGACTGAAGGGCATAGAGTAATCCGTTACGGGAGACAGCCAATACCCGGATCTTCCTGTTTTTGTAAACAGATAGATGATATGCTTCCCGATTTTTTGATATTTTCTGTTGGATATCGAGAATTAAATCGGCGCTATTTTTCCTCGCTGTAAAACGAGCCTGCACGCCACACTCTTTCAGTACAGATGTTACATAATCGGAGGCCTCCTTTGCTTCAGGATCAATGTAAACTTCCCATTCATTATCGAAAGTGATATACGTTTCTGCAATGGTTCCCTGCTGGGGTTTGGGTACAATCGGCAAACCGTCCCGGTCGTTTGCAAACAAACCAGTTGCGGAAAAAAGAAATAGATAGACCAAAAAATTCAATCGCGTACTCATAAAGGTATTTTTATAATGTTAGTTGAAATCAGCAGAAATGTGAACGAAAAACTACGATAGCATACGCTATTCCACTTTATAGACAAAATTGAATCTTCCTCCCGGAGCAGTGTCCCCGTTCACGTAGAAATCCATGATGTTCCCATTTTCCTGCATATTGTCGTTCCACTTGAATTCAAAATCGAGTGCTTTTCCCTTCATTCCGAGGGTCTCTCGGTCGATCTTGATCTCGAGTCGGTTACCGTTTACCACATAAGGCTTCCTGTTGACCTCTTTCCATTCCCATCGATTACCGATATTTTTTTCCACAATCACCTTTTTTGGCGTTGGACTCTGGCGGTTGATTATGTAATCGTAACCATTCCATCCGGTAGATTTATCCCTGTCGATATCGATAAACAGCATCATCCAGTTGGGATCTTTTCGTGAAGAAAGTTTCCCGGCGGTTTCCACATAGAAATAAATAAACTGCCAGTCTCTGGCAACTTTGGCTTTAGTAATGTCGTTTCTTCCTGTACGGTTGGTGTAGTAGGTGTTGTTCCTGCCCACGTGGTCACGATAAAAGGTATTTCCTTTGTAATGGTCGTAGACCGGTGTTACATCGTCCCACTGATTGGGTTTCCCAATCTTTATGGTTTTTGGGACGGAGGTTTTTTCCGGAGGTGTCATTCCCTTGAACTTTCTCACATTGTCAACCAGTTGCAGGTAACAGACATCTCCCTTATCACCCCATCCCTTGTTGGGCTCGATGTCCCTGCTTCTTTTCCAGTCAAACTGATCCACGAAAGAGAAGGGATCGCCGGTCCAGTTATGTTCGGGAAGCCACTGACTTGCGATAAACTCGTTCCATCCCGTGACAAATACCAGTTCGGGGTCTATTTCAAAAGCACGCTCCCACTGTTCCTGGAAGTTCCATCCATAAAGATAACCGTCAACCCGGGGATCGAATCCGTTCCGGAAGGAGAAGTCTCTTCCCTGTGAGCCGGGAAGGTTGAAGGCACTGCAATGACCCTTGGTCTCGGGTGCGGCATTCTGTGCCACTCCCACAGCCACCTGCTCGAAGGTCCCGTCCTGTTGCGGAACATACCCTTTTTGGGGATAATTTTCCAGCCACGCCCACTGATCTTTTCGTTTTGGTCCGTCTACATAGTCAGGCTGACCGGGCCTGAAGGTGAAGAAATCTGCAATCGCCCTGTCCTCTTCGGAGCTGGTGAGATTGTCGGGATAAGCCATGATTATCGGTTTCCCTTTCCAGTTAAACCAGAGGTTCTTGTACCTTCCGGGTTTGTATAGATCCCGATACAATTGTCTGAGGGAGACCAGCGAGTGCGGAACGGGACCGAAGGGTAGCATAAATGCGATCTTAGGCACGTTGACTCCATCCTTTTGGGCCTGATCCCAGGTTTTCATCAGTGCTTCGTATGATTCCACCCAGGTAAGGCTTCCGTTTGTACAGTCAAAGAAGACCGCATCAACCTTGGCATCCGCCAACATTTCGGCATGTTTTCTCAATACCCAGGGATCGGTAGTCCTGTAATAACCCAGCAATGGCTGTTCCCAGTAAAAGAATCCAGGTTTTGTTTTTCCCCATGCAGGATGGTTGTAATCCTTCATGGCTTCGGGGTGCATACGGATAATCTCGGTGATGTTTTTAACCGTAATGGTAGTATCATCCTTTCCCTGATGCCAGGTCCAATAAAATATGGCCACAAACTTCTCCCTCTTATCGCCCGCATCAGGGTATTCCCTGACTTTTCTGTTCAGTGCATCGGTAACGGACCATTTGTCGCTGTCAACTTTTTGGGCTGCAATGAATTGATTTGTGATAAGCAGCATGAAGAGGATGAGTAAATTGCGTCGTAAGGTGCGTGCCCTAGTATAGGAATTCATTTTTTGTTTTTGTAAATGATATTGTTGGAAAAATTTATTTTTAACATATTGTGATTCCTTTTAGAAGATATCAAGCCTTCGATACTTTTGTAAGTAATTTAGAATACTCTTTTAATTGTGTCTTTTTTGAAGATTATTATTGATTAACTAAGATGTGTCCAACGTCTTTAATTTTTAGTCATATTAGCATTAATCGGGTAAATCAGAGATGACAAGTGAATACTTCATATGAGGATTTTAGAAAAATGTATAGAATGACCTTTGATTTTGTAAAGTTTATGCAAATGTAAAGCATCAAGGTTAACAATAACTGATAGAATTGATAAATAAGTTAAGAAAAATGGCCGATAAAGTTTAAACAGTTGGTACTTATTCATCGTTCCCATGGTTTGAGAAATCATATAAAGTGAGGGTCCTTCGATGTGCATATTTTTCTTGGCCAATGCTAAAAGCAAGAACACACATACGGCTATCCATATCTGGGTATAGACGGCATTTTCAGAAGTGCCATAAAATGATTTGATATGCAGATGTTGTTTTATTCATTTGAAGGAAAGCACAACTTCCCACCTCTCCCTATGAAGTTCAGCAATGGTGAGAACCTTTCAGGTAACGACCTGGTGCCGGATCAGTTGTCCTGTAATCCAGTTCATTTTTTTAATCGTTCGACATGTTCGTTACTTCAAGTACCGTTTCACATTATACATTGTCTTTACTGACCGAGAAGACCACAAGTTTGGGCTCTATTCCATGGTCATACTGCCGTTGACTGACCAAGAATCCCCTAATGATTGGTCTCATCTTCTTCATGTCATCCACAAACACTGGGGCATGCCGTTGATCGCTGAGTTGAAGGGATCGCTGAGCCAACTGTTTCCTTTTTCAAACCGATCATCGGTCAGGTTATAAACACCGTGTTGTGAGGAATATGTTGACGACGCAGTTACTGTCGTCCCCCATGAGGGATGGGCAATGTTGACAATCTTTTGGGAAGAACTGTTCGCTGAGAGCTGGATCCAGCAAAGCCACAAAAAGAGAAACGAGAGTTGCTTGTACATATGATGATGGGGCTAAAAACTTTTAAGTTTGTTACCGGATGATTTTTATCTCATCCGGAGCTTCAATCTCACTGGTCACTTTCCCGTTTGCCTGTTTCACATGTTTCACTTTTATAATGCCATACGGAGTTGGGTAAGTTCCTTCTGCATATTGAAGATTACCGAGGTTGGGACGGATTTGTATCACTTTGGATCCCGGCTCCATTACTTTGATTCCCAATACATGAGCCGTGAGCCAAGACGTGGGTCCGGAAGCCCATCCGTGACAAAGACTGCTCCGTAAACCGATGTAGCAATGGGCGCCTCCATCGGCGTGGATATCGAACTTGTCAGAGATGGATAACTGATCGATTCTTGTTGCATTCACCCTTTCCGCATATACAAAGTTTTCCCAGAAGGTGGTGGCACCAAGGTCAAGCATTGCTCCCCAGTAGTCAGAAATGATGTCCATGGCCTCCTGATACTTCCCTGCTTTGGCCAGGGCTTCCAGCATGTAATACCCGTAGAAGGTGGCAAAATCGTTTGCTCCATCTTTAAGAATCACATCTGCCGCTTTTTTCGAAGGTATGAGATTCACCAGCGATAGTAGCGCTGCCGCCTGTTTGTTTCCCTGGTCGGATGGGGAGTGTTTCTTAAGTGCTTTGGCTGTAGTTGTGCATAGGTTTTTCAATTCCTGATCACCTAACCAGGTGGCAATATCGGCTCCAGCCTCCATGGTCAGCAAAGTAAGGGCCTGCAAGCCTGAATGGATTACCGCTTCGTTTTCTGCTGTTGGCCAGTCCAGAAAACGGCCCCCATCCAGGTTTTCCTTTCCTCCTGAAACCCTGGATGTAATCTGGGGAATGAGTTTTTTGAGGTAGCTTTGTTGTGCTTTCAGATAAGCCATGTCACCCTGGTGTAAATAGTAGTCTCTGTGGAGAATGATCCACCAGAGCGAATAAGAGGAGATTCCGTTCATCCATCCTGGCAGAGGAGTGGTATCCCGGGCGAAGTCGAGACTCTTCCTCACTACTTCATTGTCTCCAAAAACGCTGTTGATGGTCATCACCTCAGGATGCATATCTCCTACCCAGACCAGCCGGTCACGTTTTATCCCGTCCCACAGGTAATCCTGCATGTTGAGGTGTACGGTATAGGCTCCCGTTTCCCAGATTTTATTCAACCGTTCATCACTGGATTTGAATGATCCTAAGTAGGGGATATCCCGGTATCGCGCAATTGCCCTTACAGCTCGGAGAGGAAATTCTACCTCCTTATCCATCAGGTCGATGCGTACAAAGCGAAAGCCCGAATTACCGATTTCAACGGTTCCCAACCAAGGTATTTCCAACGTGAAATCCCTCAGTGAGTGTTCGTTGGTGGCCGACTGCATCCCGGGGCGGCTGTTGTCGATGGCATCACTCATGGCTTCCGACACCGACTCCCCCAGGCGAACCCTGACCTTGATCGGTTTCTTTTCCCCCCTGATTGCTGCCGCGATCTCAATGCCTCCGTACAGTTCAGTACCGAAATCCAGCAAGACGGAAGCCTGTTTATCATCATCCGACCTGAGCATACACATTCCTGCACCGCTGGTTGAAAGTTGACCGTCAAAGCGGGTCAGGAGTGCTTCCGGTTTGATAACCTGCTTCCCTTCCGTATCTGATTGCCAGATGATTTTTACGGGTGTTACATAACTTCTGATAATTTCATCCTGTCGCAGGTTCTGTTTAAATTGATTCTTCAGAATATTCAGCTGAGCAGTTGTATTGGTTGCAAGAGCAACGATTAGCGATAAAGTAATTAAGATTTTTTTCATAAAAAAGTTTCAAATGTACTGTTATAATTAATGAATTGTTTGTTTATTGTATTTGAATGATGCTTCAAGCAAATCTTGCAAAGATCTAAAAAAGGATCCTCGATGGGAATGAATGTCCCATTTGTTGTTTTCAGCGGGTTTGTGAGATATTGATCCGGCTGTGAACACTGCATCCAGGTGAATCATGCGATCGAATAAAAAACGAATTCGTACCGTTGTATTGCGGATAATGATATGGGAGGTATTGTGCGATACGCCATAAGGCTGATCTTCCCGGTAATCGCGCCAATCGGACAACACGTGCGAAACGATGTGGTCTTTTGCTGTTGTGGTCAGGTAGTCGACCTACCTTTGCATTACATCGAAATATTCCACGATCAGCGAGTTGTCGCCGTAAAACTCGTAGTAGATAAACGGAAAAATAACGCTGGCGCTTCCCCATTCGGGGGAGTCCAGAAATCCGCCGTTAAAAACTACGTCTTCGGGAGCAATACTCGTCACCAGGCCGTTCGGCAACTGTGCATCGCGAATGTCCTGCATCAGAAAATCTGCTTCCTTTGCTGCCGCATTCAGGGCTTTTGTATCTTTTGTCAGGTTATAATAGGAGAGTAATCCCAGCATGCAGTATTTTCGGTCCCAAATATCCCAAGCGTTGAGATGACTATCAGGTGCATAGTTTCCTATATAACCGTCGGATGTTTGGGTGTCGATCAATCCGGCAGCAGCCCTTTTTAGGATTTCAGACAGTGTTTGAGCCGGTTTGTATTTATATGCGAGAACATCAGAGGTGAACCATTTTCCAAAAAATTCGCCTTGCCAACAACTGTGTTCGTCTCTTAAAGTAAATGGGTGAATGAGTTTTTCGATATCCTGAGCAAGTATCCTGTTGTTATACGATAAGGTAAATTTATTCCCCATATACCCCATAATTTCTGTAGAATGGGAAGCATGTAACTTGTCGGAGACAACCGGTCTGACAGGATTCTCTGCAACCATTACCTGGCTTAATAATGCTGTTATCAAAAAGAAGTATTTTATTTGCATTTTTTAGTTAAAACCATGACTTAATAACTTGGTAAGATTATCGACGGTGATGGCGTCTGATAAGCGCTGTAGATTATCTCTTTACCATAAAAATCCAATTCCCCGAACCAATATTATCTATGACAGAGAAATCCCCCTGCTTTCGATAGGAAATGGGGTTGTTGTCTTTACTTATGACCTGTTTTACCGAATAGAAGGGGAGATAGATATCCGCGGTGGTGTTGGCCGGAATGCTTACCTCGAGCCGGAATGATTGGTCCGGGTTGTTTGTAAAACTAACCTGGACATTGCCCCGGATTGTCGGGAGTTTGATTTCGGCATGTTCGAGCTTTGAGGGTTGGGGTTTGATTCTGATCTTTTTGAATCCCGGCTCAAGAGGTTCTATCCCCATCAGCTTGCGCGGAATCAGGTTTGCAGGAGCTGCTCCCCATGCATGGCTCCAGTCCTGGTTGGGTTTATATTTATTGTCCCATGCTTCCATTGTAATGGTGGAGCCGGCACGGATCATATTGTACCAGCTTCGTTCACCTGTGGAAGTAAGTAGCTGCAGCCCATATCCGGCATCATGAGCGTTATATATGCCATCGAGAAGGAACTGGGATCCATATACACTGCAAGCCATCCCTCGTGAGCGGATAAATTCCAACACACTATTGATATGTTTTTCGGAAATCAATCCGAACGCAAGAGGAAACATGTTCGCGTGAAGTGACACGTGATCAGTGCCGATGCCGTCGATATACACACCTCTCTTTTTATCAAAAAGACGTTCATTGAATGATTGTTTAAGTTGTTTAGCCCGTTCGCTGTAAAACTTTTGATCACTTGCTTTTCCCAACACTTCGGCAATACGTGCCATTAGTGTTAATGCCTTGTAGTGGAATGAATTAACCACTGTGTTGATATCGGTAAAGACAAATCCGTCGGTTTCTCCTCCTTCTTCCTTTTCCAGACCTAAAATACCGGTATGCGGCCAGTCAACAATATCACGCAATTGTCCTTTGAAGTGTATTGATTCCAATACTTCAGGTGTTACCTTTCCGGTACGAGTACTTATGAAGCCCTCTTCGTCTGCAAGCATGGTTAATGTTTTGGCTTTTAGATCTTCATAATAATACTCTATGGATTGTCTGTTTCCGGTAAACATAAAATCTTCCCATGCCATAAGAACGGATTGAAGTATCCATTCCGTTGGCCAGGTTGGCTTTCTAATCAGATATTCGTGTGTATATCTTGCCATGCTGTATTCGCGGGCCACACAGTAATGCGACAATTGGTTTATCAGAGCATCAGCCTCATAGGGGATTCTTTCCCGATCCCCATCAATATATACACCCAGAAATGATGTGGCTTTTATGGAATATTTACTAATATCCCATATCTTATTCAATATACTATCTGAACTGTGAAAGTATGAGTCGTGCTCGTTAAAGGGATAGAAAGCTGTTTCCCTTATCACGTCTTTTTCCTCCATGGCGTGGTTATAGTTCTCAATCTCACAGTAACGAAAGGGAGTAACCTCACCAATATATTCGGGAATCAGCACTGCTTGAGATCCGGTATTTCGTTTGTCGGGACCAATAGCAATCACATAGGTATTCCACCCTTGTTGAGGCTTCACCTTATAATTTGAATAACGTAGAGAACCTCCTGGAGATCGGTCTATCCTGCCGTTTTTCATCGACTCTCCTAAATGAATATGTACACTGTCGGTGCCGGTTTTGGAGAATAGGTTGACTCGCAATCTCCCGAAAGATGCTTTCCCGAAGTCTGCAAAATAGCAGTTTTCATCCACCATTACAAGTCGGGTAGGATAATCATCCTTTTTTTGGATGGGATATCTGTCTGTGAAATAATTTGTGAGAGATTCGGCTGTCTTGAAACATGCAATGTAGGAAAAAGCAGACTCCCGATCGTGATTATCCCACGTCTTTGCCTTCCAGTAATAGATTGTGCCTGGACTAAGTTGTTTCCCCTTGTAAGGAATATTAATTGACTGTGCGCTGTTTATTTTACCTGTATCCCACAGATCTGCGGAATCACGCGCCAATAACTCTTTGTCGGATGCAACAAGTATCCGGTAGGAATTTTGTTTCGTGTTGTTTGTCCCGGAGGAGACTATCCACCCGAAGACAGGGTGAGAGGTCCTTATTTCGGTAAATTGGTAATTTTCTTTTTGTGTTATGGCATCACCAAGTATTGTTGATACGGGGTATCCGTTTAAATATACTTGTTCCGGATGTGCCAGCAAATTAACTGTTAAGCCGTATGGAGCTGATTCCTCTTGGCCGCTGACTTGCAAACAAACCGATAAAAATACAATGAATAATAAAATATTTTTTCTGATGTACATGAAATTTCTATTTTACTCTTCCTGAATTTCTGTATTCCAGAGGAGTGGAGCCGACTCTTTTCTTGAAGAAAGATAAAAAATATTCATAAGAACTGAAGTTCAACTCATAAGAGATCTCTTTTATTGAAAAGTCGGTTTCTGTCAATAACTCCTTGGCCTTTTTTAATTTTAACTCCTGAAAGTATTGCGCCGGAGCATATCCGGTGTATTCTTTAAAAGCTTTTCTGAACAGAGAGTAGCTTATTCCCAGATTATTGGCGATGCCTTTGATATCTATATTTTTATGAATATTTTCGAGCATTATTACCTTTGCCCGTTCTATCTTTTGGGCTTTATCCTTTGTTTCGAAGTTTTTGTTTTGAGCTAACGACAGTATAGTCCCTAAAATATTGAAAGCAATACCAGCCAAATTTTGCTGAGCTGCCGTTTTATCTTCTTTTGCCACTTTTATGGCAGTCGAGAACAGGTTTACAAGATCTTCATTAACACCAACATCGAGAACTTGATTTGAGGGTGATATGAACCCATTCTCAACTATATTATCGATAATTCTGCCTTCAAAGCCGATATAATACTCATTCCATCCGGTATCTTTCAAAGGACAATAGGTATGCCATTGCCCAGGAAACAGAATAATAGCCTGTCCTTTGGTTATATTGACTTTTTTTGTGGCCTCTGAATTAAATGTGCCTTTGCCTTTGCTGATGTAAACAATCTGATATTCAGATAAAATGCGCCCTTTGTCGGGACTGAAATAGTAGCTTTTGGGGTGATCTGTGGATGGATACTGTGTGTGTGGAGCTATCGGTTGAAAACCAACGGTATTGATCGTAAGCCCGAATTTTTTGTCCCTTTCGCTGACCAACAGGTATTTAAAGTCGATACCGAAATCATTATATCTCATGGACTTTCTGTTTAAGTTTGCATAAATTATTGTTTAAGTGAGTAAATATACTAAAATTATTAAAACAAACCATAATGCAGCAGACTTCACTTATGATATTTTCAGTCAAAGCCGCATTATGTACATTCTATAAACCCAAGGAGGATAAAAAACACTTCAAATGAATAACATTTAAAATAAATTTGGTATCACCAGAGAAAGGATCAATATCGCCATGCCCAAAGCTAAAAAAGTGATGGCTTTTTTTCCTGCTCCTTTCCACTCCTTCAGGATAATGCCCCAGACATTGCTGAAAACCACGTTCAACGACATAAGGATACTCCATGAAAAGGCCATCATTACACCATTGGGTTCGAAGAAACTTTGTCCCATCCCCAAACCGAAAAATTGGGAGTACCAAAGTAACCCCGCCAATGCACAAAACAGAAAATTGTTTACCAAAACATTTGTTGATGAACGTTTTATTTCTCCTCCGGTTTTGTTTTTCCGGTTCATATAGAGGCAATAGATGAGATTGGTTATAAATCCACCGAGAGTGACCAATAAAGTAACCGGGTTCTGTGCAAACAGCTGCCTTGCTCCCGCAGCAATGGATGCCTCTTTTACGGGTATTCCGGCGCTTAAACCCAAGCTGAAACAGGCACTCATTATACCAGATAGCAATGCTATGAGAAGTCCTTTCTTCAGTGCAAAATCTTTGATCGCTTTCTTTCGTTCTTCTTCCGGCATATTTTTAGAACGTAAACTTCCTGCATAGCCTACCAACGCAATACCTGCCAATGTAACGGCAACAGCCAGCAGCAAGATCAATCCCTTTGGAGAGAGTAGGTCGGTTCCTGTCAATAATGCCGGTATTAGGGTTCCGAAAGCGGCACAAGTGCCCAGTGCAACCGATTGTCCGAGTGCGATTCCCAGATAGCGCATGCTCAACCCGAAAGTCAATCCTCCGATTCCCCATAGCATGCCATATCCGATTGTCTGCCACGATGCAGCCGGATTGGAGGTGTATATTTCAATCAATTCGGGCAGAGAGTTGGCAATGATTGCTCCCAAAAAAGGAAAAATCAACCATGCAAAAACTCCCTGTGTTAACCAGAAGTTTTCCCAGGACCACTCCTTGATCTTATTGATGGGGACGTATGAGCTTGATTGGCCCATACTTCCCACAGCAATAATCAGTAAACCCAAAATTATATTCATTGTTTAATTTCTTTTAGATGTTACCTGATTTTCATACTCTTGAATCTCTTTGATGTATGCATCACTTACCGGAACATCCTGTTGCAGGCAATAATAGTTATATACTGCACTCCATGGCATCGACTTCAGTTCTTCAAACCAGGCCAAACGTTCAAAATTCTTATTCCGGGTTTCCAGTTCGACTAATTTTGGGGTCGGTTCAAGAAGCGCTTGCAACATGGCTTTCTGTGTAGAGCGGATCCCTGCTACGTATGCACCTATACGATTGATAGATGCATCGAAATAGTCGAGTCCAACGTGAACACGGTTGATATGCCCTGAACGAACAATCTCTTGAGATAAAGCCAGCAGCTCATCGCTTAGAATAACCACGTGATCGCTGTCCCACCGTTCAGGACGACTTACATGCAGATTTAGTTCGGGAACAAAGAGCAGCATGGAAGATATTTTATCTGAGATCACCTCGGTCGGGTGGAAGTGTCCGGCATCCAGAGTCAGCATCATGTTGTTTTTAACAGCATAGCCCATATAGAATTCGTGTGAACCCACTACATAACTCTCGCTTCCAATGCCAAAGAGCTTGCACTCGATACAATCTTTCAGATAATCGGTGCTGATTTTTTCTGCTAAAACTTCATCAAGCGACTCCTGTAAAAGTCTTCTGTGTTCGTAGCGGGAAACAGTTTTATCTTTTTCTCCGTCCGGAATCCATATATTATGAATACAGGGATCACCCTGCTGACGTCCTATCTCCGCTGCAATTTTTCTACACCGGCGTAAATGTTCTTTCCAGAATCCCCTGATCTCAGGATCAAAATCTGAAAGAGTATAACCGCTATTTGATTTCTTGTGTGAAAAAAAAGTTGAGTTAAAGTCCAGCTTTACTCCTTTTTCTTTTGCCCAATCTATCCAGCTCTGAAAATGCTTTGGTTCAATCTTATCGCGATCAACAAATTCGTTGCCAAAATCACCATATGTAGCGTGTAGGCTTATTCTGTGTTTTCCCGGGATAAGTGAAAGCACTTTTTCGAGGTCACTCCTTAACTCACTTATAGTGCGCGCTTTTCCCGGATAGTTGCCGGTAGTCTGGATACCCCCGGTCAATTCCCCGTCTGGATTTTCAAACCCCGATACATCATCAGCCTGCCAGCAATGTATCGAAATTGATTGATTGTTTAACTTTTCGATGGCATTATCAATATCCACTCCCAATGATGCATATTGTGCCTTGGCATCCTCATATGCTTTTCTGATCTGTTCTCCTTGCATGATTATTTGACATTAAATAAAATCGTTCATATCTCCTTATGAACTTTCGTATGTGTAATTATGACAACTATAATGCACAAGCAATGTGTTATACTTACTTGTATATATTGGTAACTAATACTGGTGAAACTTAAATCTCTTTATATACATTCAGATAGCTTTGATAGCTTTCATTCCATAATTCTGCCTCTGAGGGTTCAAATACTTCAAGATCTGAAGAGTTGCTGACTATGCGCCGTATCTCAGTTTTATTTTTAACCAGTCCCGCTGCCTTAGCCTGCATAAGAATGTTCCCGATAGCTGTTGCCTCCGATGGGCCAGCAACTACCGGCTTATTTATGGCATTGGCAGTAAATGAATTAAGCATGTTGTTTTTTGAGCCACCGCCAATAATATGTAGCTTCTCTATAGGGAAATTGGCCAACTCCTCAAGATTCTGTAACACCTGTTTATACCTGAATGCCAGGCTTTCGTATATGCAGCGTGCAATCTCCCCCATGGATGCCGGTACATATTGACCGGTTTGCCTGCAATACTCCTGAATAGATTCCACCATAGATGATGGGCTTGTGAAACAAGGTGAATCTGGATTGATAAAGCATTTGAAAGGTGTAGACTGTTTTGCTGCATTAACAATTTCTGGATAGGTAACAGGATCTTCTTTTTCCCATTCCTTTTTACACTGTTCAATCAACCACATGCCACAAATATTCTTTAGTAGGCGGATTGAACCGTCGGCACCTCCTTCGTTCGTGAAATTAAGTGCATAGGTCTCTTTGTTGATAACCGGTTTTTCAGATTCAATACCCATTAACGACCAGGTGCCTGAACTTAAATAGGCAAAGTGCTTATTATCTGCCGGGACAGCCAGTACTGCTGAAGCGGTATCGTGACCGGCAACAGCAATGACCGAGATATTCTGCAGCCCGGTTAAACGCTGTACAGATGATGATATCTTTCCAATCTCTGTTCCTGAGAAAACGACAGGAGCAAACCGATCTTTGGATAGTTTTACTGCTTCAAGCAGTGAAGTGTCGAATTCTTTGGAGTAGGGGTTTACCATTTGCGAAGTGGAAGCAATTGTGTATTCCGTCACCATTTCTCCTGTTAACAGATAGGACAATGCATCAGGCATAAATAGTATCTTGTCAATAACAGGGTAAATTGAAGAATTTTGTCTCAGTTGGGTGTCTAATTGAAAGAGAGTATTAAAGTCCATAATTTGTATCCCCGTCTTTCTGTACACCTCTTCTTTTGGTATTTTTGAGAAAAAATGTTCCGGTGCTCCAAAAGTATGATTGTCGCGGTAGCTGTAAGGCATCCGTAACGGCTCTCCATCCTTTCCGAAACAAACGAAATCTACTCCCCAAGTGTCGATACCAAGAGACATAATTGGTAAATGCTCAGATTCAACCTCTTGCAGCGATGTTATAATTTGTTGATACTGATGGAGAAGATCCCAATGCAAACGGCCATTCATTTCGATTATCGGATTGGGAAAACGCCTGATCTCCTTCAATTGCAGACTTTCATCCTGAATAGTTCCCAATATGGCTCTTCCGCTGCTGGCGCCAATGTCTATGGCTAAAAAAGATGTTAACTTTCCTCTGTTCATTTCGAGGTTAAATATGAAATTATTTAAATTTATTTTCACAAAAATACAGTTAACACATAATTTTCACAATAAAAAAATGATTTATTAACTGCGTTTTTTGATATTGTTTTAAAAACAAATCTGGCCAACACTATCAATAACTGTTTTAATAAGTATTACAGAAATAATATCAAAATTTATAGTATAAAAATCAATTATTAGAACGGTATCAAAGACAATTTAGATACATTTGTAAATCGTAATCAATAATAATTATTGAAAAACTGTTATATAATATATTGTCGCGAAAAACAAGCAAATTGCTATTTTTTGTAATTTTTATAGATTATAACTATCTTTGCGTCAGCATATCCCAGCATAGTATTTTTTGTAAAAGATAATCATTTATAAATGGCAACATTGATAATCATGCCCAGGCAGGGTCAATCTGTAGAAAGCTGTATCATAACAGAAATAAAAAAGAAAAAGGGTGATTCCGTTGAAAAGGGAGACATTTTGTTTTCCTACGAAACTGATAAAGCCAGCTTTGAAGAGTCGTCACCTGTCGATGGATTTGTGTTGGCCTGTTTTTACGGCGAGGGCGACGAGGTGCCCGTATTGGATAATATGATGGTTATCGGCGATTCAGGAGAAGATATATCCTCATTGCTTGCCGAAAGCCCGGCAGCGAGTTTAGATAATGAAACAGCTTCTCCCTATGGAGATATCGTTTCATCCGGATCAGCATCAGCCGGCCTTGCCATAGAGGCAGGTGATACCTTTCATTCCGCTCCTGGTTTAACCATGGAATCACCGTTGCAAGAGCCCCTTGTAAGTCCGGCAGGTGCTCATCGGGTAGAGCGGCATTACGTCACACCGCGAGCAGGAAAGCTCGCAGAACGTCATTCACTTGATGCATCCGTTCTTCAGGGTAGCGGTCCCGGTGGCCGTGTGATGGAACGTGATGTGGAGTCAGCACTGGAGAAACGCCCGAAGATGACCGCCCTTGCCAGGGAGGTGTCCTGGGAGCAGCAGGTACTTACCCCACTTTCTCCGGGTAGCGGCCTTGGCGGCAGAGTGCGTGCCTCCGATCTAAGTGCGCCGGTTGATACCCCCTACGGGGTAGATTACGAAGATAGGAAGATCTCTAATATGCGCAAGCTTATTGCCCGCTCGATGCATTCTTCGCTGCAGAACTCGGCACAGCTGACACACCATCTTGGAGCCGATGCAAGGCGTATCCTGTCTCTGCGCAAAAGAGCCAAGGCCGCCCATGAAGAAGGTCTTCTGGAAGAAAACATAACCCTGAACGACATGGTCTGCTTCGCGGTTATCAAAGCCCTGAAAAAATTCCCCAATGTGAACAGTCATTTTCTGGGAGAAAAGATTCGTTATTTCAATAAAATTCACCTCGGCCTTGCCGTTGATACCGACCGTGGTTTGATGGTGCCTGTCGTGCGCAATGCTGATGACCTGTCCCTCCCCGGCCTCTCTTTACAGCTTAAAGAGGTTGCTTCGGCCTGTCGTGGAGGTAGTGTGAATCCCGATATTCTCGCTTCCGAGTCAGGCACCTTCACCGTGTCCAACCTGGGTAACTACGGGGTAGAGATGTTTACACCGGTTATCAACCTGCCTCAGTCCGCCATTCTTGGAGTCAATACCATCGTCCCCCGTCCTAAAGATATGGGTGACGGCGTTTATGCCTTTGTCCCCTATATTGGCCTGAGCCTTACCTACGACCATCGCTCGCTTGATGGCGGTGAAGCCACCCGCTTCCTTAAGCAGATAGCTACGGAGATTGAGAATCTTGAAATTGATGTGCTGGCTTGAGAATTCGGTGATTAGCTGATTCGCTGATTTGAAGATTTGAGAATTCGATGTTAACATGTTTATATTTTAGTCGGTTTGATGCTCAATGTTTGAGGTTGATGTTTGAGGTTGATTTATTCTGAACTAGTGACCAGGGGCCAACGGCTCAATGAAATAGGCCGCTGAAAACTTGAAACCAAACAACTGAAGAGAAAAATATTTTCAACTATGATAGATTTACTGATTATTGGGGGAGGCCCGGCCGGTTATGTAGCGGCCGAAAGAGCCGGTGAAAAGGGACTAAAGGTAGTACTTTTCGAGAAAAAAGCTATAGGCGGGGTGTGCTTAAACGAGGGATGTATCCCTACCAAGACATTACTCTATAGTGCAAAGCTATACGAGAATGCATTGCATGGGGACAAGTATGGAGTCTTCGGAGATAACATCCGTTTCGACTATCAGAAGATGGTCTCCCGTAAAAAGAAGGTGGTTCGCAAATTAGTTCTAGGCGTTGAGAACAAGATGAAATTGAACCATGTTGCCGTGGTAAAGGGTGAAGCCTTTATCAAAGGGCGTTCATCATCCGGTATTGAAGTAACCTGTAACGGAGAAAGTTACATGGGTAGAAACCTTCTTGTCTGCACCGGTTCAGAGTCAGCCGTTCCTCCCATCCCCGGGTTAAGGGAGGCGGGAGATACCGTGTTGACCAACCGGGAGATACTGGAGTTGACCGAGCGCCCCGAATCGCTTGTGGTCATCGGTGGCGGGGTTATCGGTATGGAGTTCGCCAGTTTCTACAACAGCCTGGGTACAAAAGTTACCGTTATAGAGATGCTTCCTGAGATCCTGGGAGGCCTCGATTTCGAGATTTCTGCGATGCTGCGTAGCATCTACGCGAAAAAAGGAATTGACTTCCATCTCAATGCCAAAGTGGTTCAGGTTGAAGGCAACAGTGTTGTTTTCGATAAAGATGGCGAAACCCATCATGTGGAAGGGGAAAGAATACTCCTAAGCGTTGGGCGACGCCCGGTAACTCAAGGTTTTGGTCTGGAAAACCTGGGATTAGAGTTATTGCGTGGTGGTATCAAGGTAGATGAGAAGATGCGTACCAATGTACCCGGCGTGTATGCCGCGGGCGATGTTACGGGCTTTTCGTTACTTGCCCATACTGCAAGCCGCGAAGGAGAGGTTGTTGTCAACAACCTTACCGGCAGGAACGATATCATGCGCTACAATGCCATCCCCGGTGTGGTCTATACAAATCCTGAAGTAGCTGGAGTGGGGGAGACAGAGGAGTCCGCCCGGTCCAGAAATATTGCTTATAGGGTTGCAAAACTCCAGATGACATATTCCGGTCGTTTTGTAGCTGAGAACGAGGGTGGCAACGGAATTTGCAAAGTGCTTGTGGGAGAGAAGCATGGCGAGGTTATCGGGGTTCACATGTTGGGAAACCCCAGCAGTGAGATCATCTACGGCGCCTGCCTTGCAATAGAACAGGAGATGACCCTTAAAGAGATGCAGGAGGTCGTTTTCCCACATCCCACGGTCAGCGAGATCTTCAAAGAGGTCGTTTTTTCGTTTTAAATTGATACTATTTTCTGAAAAGTCTTTTTCATTACAGGCGAACCAAAATAGACTGTCCCTTCTTGCGGTCTTGACCCCTCTGGTGAAACAACAGTTATCTGATATGTTGTTTGAGTAAGTTGATCACTTATCATTTAGCTTCCGGATCGATAACGGGCCAGCCAGATGATTCGGTCCTGGGGAAACAATCAGAAATGAGCAAACAGGGTAACTGCTGAAATCAATCAGTCAAACAAACAAATAACGAGTCCACTTTAATAAGCCGTTTTGTAAAAAATAGTATTTTATTTTCAAGTGATTATGATGTGAAATCTTCTAATTTGAGACTTCTTCTAGCAGACTCAACAACTAAAAAATAAGAATATAATGCCAAAAGTACAACCCATTGATCCTTCTGAAGTCCGCAAGGCCGGCTTCGTGGAGTTTCAACCTATTGCGGTTAATCAGTATCAAAAAACCGTTAAGGATGAGTTAGCCAATTTCACACCAGGCGAGTTCATGTCAATTTACCATGACATGGTTTTGATTCGTGAGTTCGAGACCATGTTGAACCTGATAAAAACCAAGGGAGAATACAACGGTACTCAGTACAACCATCCTGGTCCGGCTCATCTGTCCGTGGGGCAGGAGTCCGCAGCCGTGGGTATGGCATGGACACTGGGAGTGGATGATTTTATTTTCGGCAGCCACCGCTCTCATGGCGAAATCCTTGCCAAGGGTATGTCAGCAATTCATAAGCTTACTGACTCGGAACTGATGAAAATCATGAAGGAGTTTTTCGGCGGTTCCGTTCTGAAAATCGTTGAGAAGGATTTCAACGGGACAACCAGGGAACTTGCGCGCCGCTTTCTGGTCTATGGTACCCTTGCCGAGATCTTTGCGCGGGAAACTGGTTTCAACAAGGGCCTTGGCGGCTCTATGCATGCCTTCTTCACACCATTCGGTGTCTATCCTAACAATGCTATCGTGGGTGGCTCCGGAGATATTGCCGTTGGTGCGGCACTCTACAAGAAGGTGAACCGCAAGCCGGGACTTGTTGTAGCCAATATCGGCGATGCATCTCTTGCGTGCGGCCCTGTCTGGGAAGGCATCACCTTTGCCGCAATGGACCAGTTCCGTGAGCTTTGGGAAGGAGATATGAATGGTGGCCTGCCGGTGATCATCAACATCATGAACAACCAGTATGGTATGGGAGGGCAGACCGATGGTGAGACTATGGGTTACGGCATTGCTGCCCGCGTGGGCGCCGGGGTGAATCCCGATCAGATGCACGCCGAACGTGTTGATGGTTACAACCCGTTGGCGGTAATCGACGCCTATAAGCGTAAACGTAAGGTAATAGAGGATAAGAGAGGGCCCGTACTGCTTGACGTGCTGACCTACCGCTTCAGTGGCCACTCCCCGTCCGATGCTTCCTCATACCGTACCAAAGAAGAGGTTGAAGCGTGGGAGTCCCATGATTGCATCCTCAGCTACGGTCGCCAGCTTATTGATGCAGGTTTGGCCTCTCAATCTGATCTTGATTCAATCCGTGTTGATATAGAAGGGCTGATGAACGGCATGTTCCTTAAAGCGATTGATGATGAAATCTCTCCAAGGATGGAGAATGCTGAAATTATTGGCGATATGATGTTCTCGAACGGTTCTGTTGATTCTTTCTCGGATGCAAAGCCAGAAGTGTTGCTGCCGATGGAGGAGAACCCGAGGGTGAAGAAGATCTCTAATAAAGAGCGTTTTGCCTTCGACTCAGAGGGGAAGCCATTCAGCAAGATGAAGCAGTTCCAGCTTCGTGACGGGATCTTCGAAGCGATAATCGACCGTTTCTATAAAGATGCATCGCTTATTGCTTACGGAGAGGAGAACCGCGACTGGGGAGGTGCTTTTGGTGTTTACGGTGGGCTCACCGAGTCTCTTCCCTATCACCGTCTTTTCAACTCGCCCATCTCCGAGGCATCTATCGCAGGTACCGCCATCGGCTATGCGATGTGCGGTGGTCGTGTAATCCCGGAGATTATGTATTGCGATTTCATTGGGCGTGCGGGTGATGAGATCTTCAACCAGCTTCCCAAGTGGCAGGCAATGAGCGGCAACGTTTTAAAGATGCCTGTTGTGGTACGTGTCTCGGTCGGTTCTAAATACGGTGCTCAGCACTCACAGGACTGGACCTCGCTTGTAGCGCATATTCCGGGCATCAAGGTTTGTTTCCCCGTGACGCCTTACGATGCCAAGGGACTTATGAACGCTGCGCTTCAGGGAACCGACCCGGTGATCTTCTTCGAGAGCCAGCGTATTTATGATATCGGAGAACAGTTTCATGAAGGGGGTGTTCCTGAGGGATATTACGAACTGCCTATCGGTGAGCCGGATGTAAAGAAAGAAGGCAAAGACATTACTTTCCTTACTGTCGGCCATACGCTTTACCCCGCTTTGAAGGCGGCAGAGATACTGGAAGAGAAGTACGGGATGAGTGCCGAAGTGATTGATGCCCGCTCGCTGGTTCCTTTCAATTACGAGCACGTGATAGCATCGGTTAAGAAGACAGGTAAGATCATCGTAGCCGGTGATGCTACCAACCGAGGTTCGTTCCTGAACGATCTGGCAAGCAATATCGGGCAGCTGGCTTTCGACTGGCTGGATGCCCCTGTCTGTGTGCTGGGTTCGCGTAACTGGATAACCCCGGCACATGAACTTGAAAGTGCTTTTTTCCCCCAGCCGGGATGGTTTATCGATATTATTCATGAGCGGATACAGCCTTTCGCAGGTTATGTTGCAGGGCAAAACTTCACCAACGGGGAGATTATCAGAAGGGCGAAAAAAGGTGTTTAAGCTGAGAAATTAAAATTAATGCAATAGACTATTTATGGCCGCTTATAATGATTTATCCGCTATGAACTTTGTAAATGTAAACGTACATCTGCACACTCCTTACTCGTTTAGTGCCTTCAGCGATATAGACGATGCGCTGGATAGAGCAGTCGCAGAGAATGTGAAGGTGGTAGGTATCAACGATTTTTACACTACCGAAGGTTACGAAGAGTGGGCGGATGGTTGCCGCAAACGCGGACTTTATCCCCTATTCGGCATTGAGTTTATTAGCCTGAACGAAGAAGATCAAAAAGCAGGTTTGCGGGTGAATGATCCCGGGAATCCTGGGCGGACGTATGTCAGCGGGAAAGGCTTGGCGTGTCCGTTTCGTTTGACTGAGCCATTTGCATCGCAGTTGGCTGATGTTCGCACTAAAGCCAACAAGCAGGTGGAAGCGATGTGTGAAAAATTGAACGGAATTCTTACCGGTAAAAATGCCGGATTTATACTCGATATAGATTGGATTAAAGATAATCTTACTAAGGGTTCTGTTCGTGAACGTCATCTGGCGAAGGCCTTGCGTTTGAAAGTTTACGAAAACTGCAGTGGTAACCCAACGAGTATAAAGAACCTGCTAAAAGAGATTTTCGATGGGAAAGAGCTGAAATCGACAACCGAAAATCTTGCAGGTGTAGAGAATGAGATCCGTGCTAATCTTTTGAAATCTGGCGGCTTGGCTTTTGTTCCCGAGACTGCTGAGGCTTTTCTTCCGATGCAGACGGTTTGCAAAATCATTCTTGAGGCAGGGGGAATACCTACATATCCTTTTTTAGCGGATGATGCTCAGGGAAATTATACAGATTTTGAGCGCGACTTGGAACATGTAGCAGAACAACTGACCGAGCGTGGGTTTCATTCCGTGGAATTTATTACCACCCGAAACGATATGAACTTGCTGGAGAACTATGCTTCGTACCTTCACGACCAGGGTTTTATCGTAACCCTGGGCAGTGAACACAATTCTCCGTCAATGGAACCCATTGAACTTTTTGCCCGCAACCAGACTCCATTATCGGATAAATTGATACGGATAAACTACGAAGGGGCGTGTGTTATTGCAGCTCATCAGCATTTGGTTACCCAGGGGCTGAGTGGTTATGTGGATGAACAGGGAAACGCTGACCGCTCGAAAAGAGGTGAATTCGTGAAATTGGGAGATGAGTTAATAAGAAACAGAGTCGGAAAACAATAAAGATGAAAGAAATTCAGGATTTAATATCTATTTCGCAGTTCTATGGCAAAGATAGCCGTTTTGTGATCGCCGGAGGTGGAAATACCTCGTTCAAGAACGAAGAGAAAATATGGGTGAAAGCCAGCGGTTCATCACTTGCAACCATCACAGAAGACGGTTTTGCCGTATTGGAACGCTCGCTGCTTGATAAGATATCTGAAAAGCAATACAGCAACAATGCCGCTGAGCGTGAAGAGCAAGTAAAAAATGATCTTGCCGCTGCTACCATAACAAAAGGTAAACGCCCGTCGGTAGAGACCTCTATGCACAATGTGATCGACTATGCATTTGTCGTTCACTTGCATCCCACTGTCGTTAATGGATTAATGTGTGCTGTAAATGCGGGGGCAGGGCTGAAAAATCTTTTCGGAAAAAAAGTGCTTTATGTGGAGTATACCGATCCGGGATATGTCCTGTTCAAAAAAGTGGACGAGAAAATAAGGGAATATCGCCGGAAATTCAGCGAAGAACCGCAAGTGATATGGTTGCAAAACCATGGAATTTTTGTAGCTGCAGATAGTATTGAAGAGATAAAATCAATATATTGTTCAATTATTGCGACACTTGAAAGGGCGGTGAGCAACCCCTTGCCAGTAGGTGAAAGGGAGATATGCAACTACACTGTAGAAGTGCTGCCGGCCATCCGTATGTTGGTTTCTGTGGATGGCCTAAAGACCTTGAAAATACGCATGAACGGATTGGTAGAATACTTTTGTGACACTCCCGTTAACCAGGCAGCCGTTGCCAAGCCTTTTACTCCCGATGCTATTGTTTACTGCAAATCAAACTATCTGTTTTTAAACGATGATACACCCGAACAAGTTGTTGCAAACGCAAAGGAATCGATTCCAGGTTTTGTAAGCAAGTTCGGTTATCTGCCTAAAGTCTTGTTGATAAAAGGTATCGGGCTTGTAGCCGTGGGTGACAATGCCAGGCAATGCGATATCATACTTGATGTATTTGAGGATGCAATGAGGGTCGCCTTTCTCTCACAATCGTTTGGCGGACCTCACCCGCTAATACAGCCCCAGATCGATTTTATCGATAACTGGGAAGTGGAAAATTATCGCCGAAGTATTGCTGTTGGGGCCTCTAAAGGACGTGTTGATAATAAGACCATTGTGATCACAGGAGCAGCCCAGGGCTTTGGAAAAGGAATAGGACGTTATTTGCTGCAGGAGGGTGCAAATATTGTGATTGCCGATCTGAATGAAGAGGCAGGCAGAGTGACAGCAGAAAATTTCAATAGTCTCGCCAATAACAACAGAGCTGTTTTTATAAAGACAAATGTGGTTGAAATTGAGAGCCTGGAGAATCTTATCCATGAAACCATTTGCCTGTTCGGGGGGATAGACTGTTTTATCAGTAATGCCGGTGTTTTGCGTGCAGGCGGCCTGGAGGATATGACGCCTGAAAATTTCGATTTCGTGACCAGCATTAATTATAATGCCTATTTTTATTGCACGAAGGTGGTTAGCAGAATTATGAAATTACAGACTCTGTATGCTTCAGGTGATTATTACGCCGACATAATCCAGATAAACTCTAAATCGGGTCTTCAGGGGAGTAAAGCCAATTTTGCATATGCTGGAGGAAAATTCGGTGGTATCGGACTGACACAATCGTTCGCGCTTGAGCTGGCGCCTTATCGCATAAAAGTGAACTCCGTTTGTCCGGGGAACTTCTATGAAGGCCCTCTCTGGAGCGATCCCGATAATGGGTTGTTTGTACAGTATCTGAGAGCGGGAAAAGTACCAAACGCAAAAACCATCGATGATGTGAAAACGTTTTATCTGTCGAAGGTGCCAATGAAAAAGGGATGTACGCCGGAAGATGTTACCAAAGCAGTGCTCTACCTGATGGATCAGTGTGGTGAGACAGGACAGGCATTGCCTGTTACCGGCGGACAGGTAATGTTGAATTAATAAATAGTAGCAAAATGAAAACAAGAGCAGTACGGCTATATGGAAAGAAAGACCTCCGGCTAGAAGAGTTTGAGTTGCCTCCTGTAAGAGAAGATGAAATTTTAGCCAAAGTGGTTTGCGATTCTCTGTGCATGTCGTCTTACAAGGCATCCTTGCAAGGTGCAGAACACAAACGTATCCCCGATAATGTATCAGAAAACCCAATCATTATCGGACACGAGTTTGCCGGCCAACTGGTGAAGGTGGGTGCTAAATGGACTCACAAGTTCAGGGCAGGAGATAAATTTTCTATTCAGCCGGCCTTGTATTACGAAAACGGGCCTGTTGGTATTCTGAGCGCTCCAGGTTACAGTTACCCATATATTGGAGGTGATGCCACCTACGTGATCATTCCTAATGAGGTGATGGAGAAAAAATGCCTGTTGACGTATCATGGTGAAGGATATTATCCCGCATCGCTTGCTGAGCCGTTATCTTGTGTTATAGGGGCTATGCACGCCAACTATCATACCACACCGGGCAGTTACCAGCACAAGATGGAAATTGTGGATGGTGGAAAGATGGCTATACTGGCGGGTGTGGGGCCAATGGGGCTTGCTGCTATCAATTTCGTGCTACGCCGCGAAGAATTAAAGCCGTCCCTGTTGGTGGTTACTGATATCGACCAGTCACGGCTCAATCGTGCAGCATCTATTTATACCGTTGAGCTTGCTGCTTCACGCGGCATCGATTTGAAATACATCAACACAGGTAAAATCGAGAATCCCGTGGAGGAGTTGAAAGCAATCAGTGGCGGTACAGGTTTCGATGATGTTTTTGTATTTGCTCCTGTAAGGGCGGTTGTTGAGCAAGGCGATGCAATTCTCGGATTTGACGGATGCTTGAATTTTTTTGCCGGTCCCGACAATCCTAATTTCAGTGCAATGTTGAATTTCTACAATGTTCATTATGCCTATACACACATTGCCGGCACAAGCGGTGGAAACAACGATGATATGATTGAAGCGTTGGACATTATGAGCAAAGGGCTTGATCCTGCCGGGCTGGTTACCCATATAGGAGGGTTGAACGCCGTAGCTAATGCCACAAACAACTTGCCTAATGTTGCAGGAGGCAAAAAGCTGATTTATACCCATATAGATATGCCGCTTACTCCTATTTCGGATTTTGCAAAATTAGGCGAAACGGATGATCTTTTTAAAGGATTAGCTGAAATTTGTGAACGGAACAATGGATTGTGGTGTGTGGAAGCAGAAAATTTTTTACTGGCAAAGGCTGGTATATTATTATAAAAAATTAATTATAGCTGAAAGTCCATTTTTGAGACATCATAAAATGTTTTGTCTCGGCTTTCAACTAATAAAATTATGTAAATGAGACAGTTGGATATTAATTTAATGCATCCGGTGGAACAGATTAACGTGATCATCGGAAGAATCTACAGTAGCGGGATGACAACCACTTCGGGTGGCAATATCTCTATCAGGGATAAAAACGGGGACATATGGATAACCCCTTCGGGTGTGGATAAAGGTTCACTTACTGTGAATGATATTATGCAAGTGAAAAAGGACGGGACCGTCATAGGCCTGCACAAACCATCATCGGAGCTCCCTTTTCATAAGGCCATCTATGAGGCAAGACCTGAGATAACGGCGATCATTCACGCTCATCCACCTGCACTTGTAGCCTTCAGTATTGCCGGTATTGTTCCGGACACCAAAATTGTACCGCAAGCACATAATATTTGCGGAGATATCGGTTTTGCTCCCTATGGTACTCCCGGCAGTGAAGATCTGGGTGAAAAGATTGCCTGCGAATTCAGGGATACCCGATATAAGGCGGTGATCATGGAGAATCATGGCGTGGTGTTGGGCGGGACCGATTTGATGGATGCATATCAGCGGTTTGAAACACTTGAGTTCTGTTGTCGCACTATCATTAATGCCAAAAGGCTGGGGCATGCGAATTATCTTACAGATGAACAGGTATTGAAATACGTAAATCATTTACCTTCCAATGTTCCACATTTTATGGATATTGAATACCCTTCCGACGAAAGGGCGTTGAGAACCGAAATGGTGAATATTATCAGGAGAGCTTGTAATCAGGGGCTGATGATATCGACTTATGGAACGGTTTCCGTACGCTGGAGAAATAATGATTTTCTTATCACCCCAAGGAATGTGGCACGGTGGGATATTGTACCAAGTGATATTGTGCAGATAAAAAGTGGTATGGCCGAAGCGGGGAAAACGCCAAGCAGATCGGTTGCATTGCACCAACGTATTTACCAGTTGAATCCGCACATCAACTCCATTATCTGCACACAGCCGGTGAATCTGATGGCACATGCGGTAAGCGGAACAAAATTCGATGTGAGAACTATCCCCGAAAGCTGGATCTTTCTACAGGATGTTCCTTCCATAGCTTTCGGGTTAATTTTTAATGATGTGGACAGCGTGGCAAGAATGTTCAATGAAAACCGTGTAATCCTGGTAGAAAACGACAGTGTATTTGTAACTGGAGACAAACTGCTTAATACCTTCGATTACCTTGAGGTAGCTGAATTCTCTGCTAACTCACTTGTGATGGCCTCTTCGATTGGTTCGTTACAACCGATTGGAGACAAAGAGATAGATGAGTTACGAATCGCGTTCAATGTGAAATAGATTTAAAGTCACTATGTTGTCTTTTTAACAAGGCCTGTTTTTTATATATGCAAATAATCTTTTCCCACAGTAGGGTGCCGGCGTTTAATCTGTCGGCAGAAGAGTATCTTTTCCCGAAACTGGGAGAAGATTTTTTGCTACTGTATATAAACAATCCGAGCATTATTATCGGATCCAATCAGGCGGTGCTCAATGAGGTGGACCAGAATTTCTGTATTGAGCATGGAATACGGGTTGTTCGGCGGTTGTCGGGAGGGGGGGCAGTATATCATGATACCGGGAATCTGAACTACAGTTTTATTATCGATAAAACAGAAGCTCCGCTAAGCCATCGTTTTCTCGATCCTGTGGTGGAGGTATTGCACAGAATGGGCATACCGGCTGAAATCAGAAAGAGAAAAGACCTCTGGCTGGATGGATATAAAGTATCGGGTACGGCGTCTCATGTTTCCAGGGGAAGGGAGCTTCATCATGGCACATTGCTTTATGATACGGATTTGCAGATGCTCAGGAGGTCTCTTGATGCACAAAACAGAAGTCTGATCAAAAAAGCTACAGCATCTGTACCCAGCCCCGTTAAAAATATCAGATCTTTTCTAAATGATAAAACCGGAGTAACAGTGGAACCCGAACAGTTTTTTCAACAATTTGCCCGACAGATGGCTCAACAGTTAGGAGTAAAGGAAATAGGGGCTTTTCAGGAGGAGGAGATAGCAGAGATTGAGGAACTGCAAAAGAACAAGTATACACAGCGTGACTGGAACTACAGGATGTAGTCATTCCGATTTTGAAATTTCTGAAAAGTCAGTACGGCTAATTACTTGACGGTAGCTGGATGTAGCCATTTCGTTTTGAGAGCTTCCTGAGAAAATAATGGTATAAAAAGATTAGAACAGGACCTTTTAGTAGCGTTTAGAACCAATTGGCACACAATGTTACAGTTAAGTCAATATTTTAGAGCCAATTAAATAACCTTCCCTGCCAGGTTTCCCTTTCCAGGAACCGTTTAATAATCTTCTCCCGCACCTCGTAGTTCTTCAGGCCCCAGTCCGGTGCAATTAGCAGCTTCGCGGGCGACTGAGAGGTGAACCGCTCAATGTAGATTTCCGGATTTAACCTTTCAGCGAAATCGACACACATATCTATATACTCCTCCAGCGAAAACAGGTTAAATGATTCAGGGAGTAATCTGAATTCTTTGGCCATAGCTGTCCCTTTTATTATCTGCAGCTGATGCAGTTTCAATGTTGTTAAAGGCAATTTGGAGAGTTCTTCGGCATGGTGCAGGATATCTTCTTCTGTTTCTCCGGGCAGGCCCAGGATCATGTGTGCGCCTGTCGGGATCATTCTTTCTGCCGTTTTACGGATCATTACGGCAGATTCTTCATAGGTATGTTGACGGTTTACCCGTTCCAGTGTTTTATTTAATGTTGACTCCACACCATACTCCAGCATTACAAATATTCTCTTGCGCAGATCCTCAAAATAATCCAACAGCCAGTCAGACATGCAGTCAGGACGTGTACCAACGATTAATCCCACCACATTGGGTGTGGCGAGTGCCTCTTCATATTTCCGAATGAGGCTATCTTTGCTTTCGTAAGTGTTTGTATAGGATTGAAAATAGGCAAGATATTTCATCTCCGGATATTTGTGCGAGAAGAAATCAATGCCATCGGCCATCTGTTCGGTAACGGATTTGTCCGGTTTGCCGTAACCGGGACTAAAACTCTGGTTGTTGCAGTAGGTACATCCGCCGCGTCCCTTGCTGCCATCGCGGTTGGGACATGTGAAGCCGGCATTGATGGATATCTTCTGCACTTTGAATGGGAATCTTGCCGAAAGGAATTCGCCAAAATCTCTATATGGTTTGTCGTTTGAAAACATTTCAGGAAGTTTATTAGCAAAGATACGGAAAAATATATTTGTAGATATAGTCCAGGGAAATGATTAAAAAATCTATTCAACACTCATATATGTTACAATAGCAGCTTAATAATTCAGCTTTTGCTTATCTCAAAAGTATGAACTAATGAGATAAAAAAACTGTCCGGAATCAGTTCCGGACAGTTTTAAAAAATATATTTATTGAAGATGTATTATGCTCCTTTTTCTGCGTCAGCCTTTGGCTCTTCTTTCACCTCGGTATCAGGTGCTTCAGCTTTTGGTTCTTCTTTTTCAGTCTTTGCAGCATCGGCATTAGAGTCCTCATTTTCAGAAACGTTAGCTTCATTGGTTTTGGACTTTCCTTCCGCTTTTACATCATCAGTAGCTGTTTTGTCATCTTTCTTCTCTTCAGCTGCGGGCTTTTCAGTCTTTTCAGCTGCGGGCTTTTCAGTCTTTTCAGCTGCGGGCTTTTCAGTCTTTTCAGCT